>Ga0209021_1000156_pt1 | contig 93261 bp, 84 predicted proteins | sample PinacodermFT_FD_187299 | JGI IMG/M metagenome (GOLD analysis project Ga0209021, IMG submission 187299) | Host-associated microbial community of the marine sponge Aplysina aerophoba from Gulf of Piran - sponge pinacoderm, lysed by freeze-thaw... | ecosystem: Host-associated > Porifera > Sponge >... | reverse complement strand
ACCGGCGAGATCTCCGTCTACATCGCCGACGACGACCTCGTCGAGGGCGCCGAGACCTTCACCATCACCCTGCACAACCCCACCAACGCCGTCATCGCCGAAGGCGCCGGCACCGCCGTCGGCACCATCCTCGACGACGAGATCGCCCGCCTCGCCATCACCGACGCCCAAGCCACCGAAAGCGACGGCACCATCGACTTCACCGTCACCGCCACACCCGCCCCCCCGACCGGCATCACCGTGGGCTACAGCACCTTCGACGGCACCGCCACCCAACCCGGCGACTACACCGCCACCACCGCAACCCTGCGAATCCACGCCGGCGACACCGCAGCCACCGCCACCGTCGCCCTCACCGACGACAACTACCACGAAGACCCCGAGACCTTCGCCGTGCGCCTCCACAACCCCTCCACCGGCGCCGAGATCGACAAAGACAACGACACCGCCATCGGCCTCATCCTCGACGACGACGACCTGCCCCAAATCGTCACGGACAACTACCTCACCTTCAGCGAGGACGAGGGCACCGTCGAGATCCAGGTGACGTTGAACAAGCCCAGCGACCGCGAGATACGGATCGACTACCGGGCCGGCGACCACCGCCCCGTGGAGGCCCGCCATACGAACTCGGGCAACAACGGGTGCGATCCTCCCTTCCGGCTGGAGCCGGGCACGCTGGTGTTCCCGCCGGGCGCGGTGGCCGCCACCATCGCGATCACGCTGGTGAACGACGGCATCGCATGCCACTACATCGTCAACAATCCCCTCAGCCGAACCTTCCGGCTGTACCTGGAGAACGCGGAGAACGCGGTGTTCGTCGCCGACGGCGACTACTATTACGAGACCACGCAGCGCAGAGTCAGCATACGTGTCTGGGATGTGGCTGTGGGGCCCTGCGTGGCCGTCAGGGGACCCACGGGGCCGGAGCGGGAGTCAGCGGTCCAGGAGGGCGCGGGCGCGGCCACCTTCACGGTCCTGCTCAACCGCGCCGTCGCCACCTCCATAGACGTGGCGGTGTCCACCGGCGATTTCTCGCCCTTCGAATTCGAACCCCAGGCGCGGGCCGCCGCGGGCGCCGACTACACGGCTCTGAGCAACGAGCCGGTGAATATACCCGCCGGCCAGACCGAGGCGGAGGTGGACGTCGCGCTGACCGACGACGACACCGTCGAGCCCACCGAGGGGTTCGCGATGAGGTTCAGCAGTACTTCCGGCACCTACGGCTATTGCCCCAACAGCGTGCGCCAGCTCGCTCCGGCGTACATCATCGACGACGACACCCTGCCGGAGATCACCGTCGCCGACGCCGACGTCTCCGAGGGCGCCGGCAGCGCGGCCTTCAACGTGAGCCTCGACCGGGCCAGCGCCACCGACGTGACCGTGCGCTACGCCACCGCCGACGGCACCGCCGCCGCGCCCGGCGACTACACCGCGGCCTCGGGCACGCTCACCATCGAGGCCGGCGCCACCGGCGGCGCCGTCGAGGTTCCCGTCATCGACGACGACGACGACGAGAGCGACGAGACGTTCACGCTGCGGCTCACCAGCCCGGCCGGCGCCACCATCAGCGACGGCGACGACGAGGTCACCGCCACCATCCGCGACAACGACGGCGACAGCCTGCCCGTCATCACCATCGCCGACGCCGTCGTGACCGAGAAGGACAATTCCGTCCTGGTGACGGTCACGCTCAGCGAGCCCGCGCCGGGCAGCCCGTGCCTCTACAACGGCGAGGAGATGGCTTTGTGGGCTTGCATCCTCTATCTGAGTATCTATGGTCATGGTCACGACGACGACGGTCTAGTGCTGCCTGACGACTGGGTGACGGTCTCGTACGCCACCGTGGCGCTGCCGCCGGGGCCGTACGCCGCCACGCCCACACGATTCGGCGCCCTGGTAGGCGGGGACTACGAACCGACGACAGGCACGGTGAGCTTCGCGCCGGGCCGGACCGAGGCGAACCTCGCCGTGTTCCTCACCCAGAAGGAGACCCGGCCCGAGTTCGACGAGAAGTTCCTGGTGGTGCTCCACGACCCGGACAACGCCACCCTCGGTGACAGCCGGGCCGAGGTCACCATCACCGACAACGACCTGCCGCTGGTCACCGTGGCCGACGTGTCGGCGCCGGAGGGCACGGGCAGCGTCGTCTTCACCGTGGATCTTCACGCGCCCGGCGTGTACGACGCGTCGGTGCGCTACCGCACCGTGGTGCGGGGCTCCGAGGGCGACGCCGCGGCCACCCCCGACGAGGACTACGCCGACACCTCCGGCACCCTCGACATCCCCGCCGGCACCGGGTCGGCCACCATCACGGTGCCGATCACCGACGACGCCTTCGACGAGCCCGACGAGACGTTCATCCTCCAGCTGTACGAACCCAAGGTGCTCACCCTGGAGAAGGCCTCCGCCATCGGCACCATCACCGACGACGACCCCGGCTACTGGATCGACGACGACCGCAGCGTCTGGGAGTACGCCGGAACCATGCAGTTCACCGTCCGGCGCGACCACACCAGCGACGACCCGGTGACCGTCAACTACACCGTGACCGGCGTCTCCGCCACCGCCGGCACCACCTGCGGCGCCGGCGTCGACTACATCGCCCCCTCGGGCACGCTCACCCTGGCGCCGACGGCCACCTCGGGCACCATCGCCGTCACCGTCTGCAACGACACCGTCGCCGAGAGCCGCGAGACCCTGCTGGTCGAGCTCACCGGCGTCCCCGGCCGCAACCTCAGCGCCACCGGCACCATCCTCGACAACGACAACTGACCGCCGCTGCGGCCGGTCCGGAACCCCGTTCGCCGCCCCTAGCCCCCCGACGCGGCGAGCAGCGCGATCCAGATCGAGATGGTGGCCGGCACGATCGTCGCGACCGTCACATACAGGTGCCGGGCCTGACCCCTGATGATCTTGGCGCGTTCGGTGGCGGCCTCGGCCCTCTCCTTGGCGGCGTGGGCGAATCCGGTGGCCATGCCGCCGACCGGCACAGGTATCGTATGGACTCGCTGACGAGTACCCCGCACCACCCCGACTGCGCTAGGAGAGTTTGGATGGCCACCGATGTGATCCTGCCCGAATGGGGGCCGACCACGGACGGCGTCACCACGGTCGCCTGGTGTGGCGACGAGGACGGCCACATGGTGGAGGGCGTCTCGCGGACCCGGCAACCCCCGCGGACCCCGCCGCGGCATCAGACACAGGCCGAATGACCGGCACGACGACCCCGGTCACGCCCGTCGAGGGGACCGCCGTCACGATCACCATCGACGGGCGGCCCGTGGAGGTGGCGCAGGGCTCCACCATCCACGCCGCCTGCGTCGAGGCCGGCATCGACACCCCCACGCTGTGCTGGGCCGAGAACCTCACCCCGGTCAACGTGTGCCGGGTCTGCGTAGTGGAGCTGGACGGCTCCCGGGCGCTGGTGCCCTCGTGCTCCCGGCCGGCTGAGGAGGGGATGGTGGTGCAGACCGACACTCCCCGGGTTCGCCACAGCCGCCGCATGGTGCTCGAGTTCCTGGGCTCGGGCGTCGACCTGAGCCAGGCCGACGACCTTCACCGGTGGATGGACGCCTACGGCGCCGACCCCGACCGCTACCGCGACGAGGACCATCCGGTCGAGCGGGTCGACGAGCCGGTCAAGATCCAGGACGACCTCTACATCCGGGACTACTCCAAGTGCGTGCTGTGCTACAAGTGCGTGGAGGCGTGCGGCGACGACGCCCAGCACACCTTCGCCATCGCGGTGGCCGGCCGGGGCTTCGACGCCCGCATCTCCACCGAGTTCGACGTCACGCTGCCCGACTCGGCCTGCGTGTACTGCGGCAACTGCGTGGGCGTGTGCCCCACCGGCGCGCTCCAGTTCAAGACCGAGTACGACCTGCGCGAGGTGCAGGAGTGGCGCCCGGAGGACCAGACCGTCACCCGGACGGTGTGCTCCTACTGCGGCGTGGGCTGCAACCTCGACCTGCACGTTCAGGACGAGCGGATCGTGAAGGTCACGTCCCCGTCCGACCATTCCGTGACCAGCGGCCACCTGTGCATCAAGGGCCGCTTCGGCTGGCAGTACGTCCACGGCGAGTGAGACGGGGGTAGTGGGCTGTCCACAAACGTTCGTCGGTTTGAGCTTGCCCGTGACCGCTGCAACTTCGGGCCGAAGGAGCGCAATCAACGCTCGCGAAGGTTACTGGACACCGCACTAGTGGTGTGTCGCCGGTTTGGTCGCGCGACCTGTTCGATCTCCGACCTCGCGCGATGGACTGCAAGGCTCCGCACCAGTACTCACGGCATACCACCAGGGTTCGGGTATGGTGCAGGGCTGTGAAGCTGCGTCCTGAGTCGGCCACGCTCAAAGCTGCGGCTGAGCGCAAAGCAGCGGCCACGCGCAAAGCTGCGGCCACGCGCAAAGCTACGGCCACGCGCAAAGCTGCGGCCACGCTCAAAGCTGCGGCTGAGCGCCTGCGGGCCGCCGCGTCCGCCGCGATCGCGCCCAGGGTCGGTGATGGCGCAGTGGATGGCGGCGCCGTGGATGGCGGCGCCGTGGATGATGACGGCGCAGTGACGGCGCGTCCCGAGTCCGCCGTGCTGGAGGCCGCCGCCGAGCGCCTGCGGGCCGCGATGGTTGCCGGCGTGCCCTGCGAGCCGGTGCGGGGCCTCTTGGGCGATTCCGCCGGCCCCGAGGCCGGCTACGCGGTGCAGCAGATCAACACGGAGCACTGGCTCGCAGCCGGCCGGCGGGTCAGCGGGCACAAGGTCGGTCTCACCAACCCGGCGGTCCAGGAGCAGCTCGGCATGGACGAGCCGATCTGGGGGATCCTGTACTCCGACAAGTGCCGCACCGACGGCGACGACATCGGCGGCACCGGTCTGATCGAGCCCCGGGTCGAGGTCGAGGTGGCGGTAGTGCTCGGCGCAGATCTCGACAAGGGCCAGCACACTGTGGCCGACGTGATCGGTGCCACCGCCTACGTCTTGCCCGCGTTCGAGATCGTCGACAGCCGGATCGCGTGGGACATCACCAATTGCGACATGATCGCCGACAACGCCGGCAGTGGCCTGTACGTGCTCGGCACCCGCCCGGTGCCGCTGGCCGCCGTCGACCTGCGCCGGGTAGAGATGCGGCTCACGATCAACGGCGAGGAGGCGGCCACGGGCACCGGCGCGGCATGCCTCGGCAACCCGTTGAACGCCGTGCTGTGGCTTGCCGACACCATGAGCCGGCGGGGCACGCCGCTGCAGGCCGGCGAGACGATCATGACCGGCTCGCTCTGCGGGATGCTGCCACTGAGCGCCGGCGACGAGTTGGTAGCCGATATCGACGGCGTAGGAACCGTATCGGCGCACATGTCAGCGACCTGAGGCCCTCTACGGCGATCCGCTGTTGATCTCCTTCTGGGCTGCAATTTTTATTCAGTATTGATTTATATAGATCAGTTTAGTGCATAGTCGCTGTCGCGAGAGCACGGCTTTAGGATGCGAGAGCCGGAGCGTCTCCCCTTTCCCACGTCAGTGGAAAAGCCTTCAACCGGACGAGGGGGAGGCGCTCCGGCACCTACAGCCTGCACTGTAGCACCGGCCCTCCCCGAGCCGCACACCCACGCCCGTGGTGTGGAGGCACATCGGCACGTGCGGCCCGGCGCTAGAGCAGGAGCCCTCGCCGGAGCCGCACGCGACCTTCGGCCGGAAGGTGGAGGGCGCTACGCCGCGAGCCGTGTCCGCTCCGCGCCCTCACACAACCCTCGGACCCGCTCCGCTACATGGCTAACTCGATCAAGCACCTCAGTGAGTGTGCCGGACAGGTCCAGCGCCATGACCTCGAGGCACTTGTCGGCGTGCTTGACGCGGTACGACCGTGTTTCCGCCTCGCCCTCTGCATAGATCAGCAGCCCGCCGGGTAGGTCCAGGGCGGTCGCGTAGGCCAAGAGTTGGTACAAGTCGGCACCGGGGATGTGCTTGCCAGTGAGATTCTTGTACTTGGCGTCCCCGACGAAGGTACAGGTCGTGCCATCCCACCACGAAAGGTCGGGCTTCAGCCTTGCCTTCCCGTCCTCGTCGAGGGTGATCTCGTGGTCTGAGCGCAGCCTGGTGGACGACGCGCCCAGCGCTTCACGCAGCGCCGCCGTCAGAAAATCCTGGAACAGGCGGTTCATGTCCATCAGGAATCCGGATGCCCTCACATCGCCGCGGCCGGACTCGAACGCGCTGTGGCGCAAGATGAGCCGAGCGAGCCCGATGACGCCTCGGTAGTGCTCGTTGAGCCGGTCGAAACGGGCCTCGGGCACGTCGCTGGCGTCGAACTCGACCAGCGAGACCTGCGCGAGCATCCCGGCGACCCAGTTCAACTCACTCCGCGCCCGAGTGGAGCGCAGGCGCATTCTGCTCAGCCGGCTTGCGGCCGCCTTGACCAGCCGGTTCTCCAGAATGTCGTCGGTGAACTCGTCGTAGCGGACCTCGACCGGCAGCATGAACCCCGGCCGCCGCCGCATCTGGTCCTCGAGCCTGATCCGGCCCCGGATGGTCTGCAGTGCGTCCTCCTCCATGCGGTAGCCGTGCAGCAGGCCGCACGCGAATGCTCTCTGCGCCTCTGACGCGAGCGCGATCGCGAGCACATCGGGGAGTGCCTCGTCTCGCGCGAAGTCGAACGGCTCGTCCTGCTCGCTCCTGAATCCATCTCTGCTCCAGCAGGTATGTGTGGATCCTCCACACAGCCGTGTGATTTGTGGTGTCGAGTCTACTTGTGCCACTCTGCGCGGGGATCGGTGCCGCCGCCAGCAGAGCACGGTGCGTGAACAGGCGGGCGGCTTTCGCCAACCTGATCCGGGTGGCTTGGTGTCAGTGGGCGGCTGGCTGCGCCCCGGCTCGGATGGTGACCCGGCCACCCTCCTCGACCTCGACGTACAGGCTGTGGCCATCAAGCAGGGACATGCCCGCGAGCGGCGCTGTGTCCGCCACGTCGGTCAGGATCCGCCTCGGCTGGCCGTCCCATATGACTACAGCGTCGTGAATGTCAAAGAAGTCCTCGCTGCCATTGGCCAGCGTCGCGCGACCACGGGTCACGAAGGGCAACTGCAGTTCTGAGACCAGCGCCGCGGGCAATGTAAGAAAACCGTTGAAGCCGGTGTCGATCACGGCGTCGATGGGCCGCGTCGGACCCGTCACCGCGAGGGGCACGACGGCCTCGCGGGCGGCGTTCACGACACCTTCGATCACTCGGCTCTCCGTAAGGGACGGCCTCCGAAGTGATGCAGCGCCCGGAATCCGACCCTTACCGTCCACACATCATGAGCGTCCGGGTATTGCTCTCGAAGCCGCTCGGCTGCGACGAGGATGCTGTCCGCGACAGCCCAACTCCCGCTGTCGACGTCGATGGAGACGTACTTGCCGTGGTGATCGGCCTCGACTTCCGGCCGGATGTCGCGCTCGTAGATCTCATCACCGAGGCGTGCGGTCTCCTTGGCGGGGCGCCGGCGGGGTGTCACTGCGGTCTTCCCGTGCGTGTCTGGCCCGGATCGGACAGCACTACAACCTCCATGCCCCCAACCATAACCGGTGACAGCACGATACAACACTAAAAGATATGAAGCTCATTTTGATGGTCTTGGACCGGGCAGCGGTTTGCAGTAGTGCTGCGGTCAGTCAACCGCGGGATGCCCTCACTGGTCGTCATCGAGAGGATCGACGCTGAGGTCTGGATCGTTGGCGAACAGTCGGGCGCACACCTCGGCGTACTCGTCAACCAGCGCCGCGAATGCTCGCTTGACTTCGTCGTCGAGCACGACGGGCCGGGCCGCGGCGTCTTCGATCATCAGGCCGGGGCGAAGCGGGGGTCTCGGTCGCGCAGCTCGGTCAGGCTCTCGCAGCCGAGCTGGTGCATGACGCTGGTGAGCTGCTGCTCGAACAACGATGCCACGAACTCGGCGCCGCCGGCTCCGAGGGCGCACAGGCCGAACATGAACGACCGGCCCGTGAACGTGAAGTCGGCGCCGAGGGCGAGAGCTCGGGCGATGTCGAGGCCGCTGCGCACGCCGCCGTCGAAGAGCACCGGCACCCGCCCACCGATGCGCTCCACGACGGGCCCTAGGGCTTCGATCACCGCTGGCGCCGAATCGAGCTGGCGGCCGCCGTGGTTGGACACCACCACTGCGTCGGCGCCGGTGTCCACGCAGCGCTCGGCGTCGTCGGGGTGCAGGATCCCCTTGACCACCACCGGGCCCGGCCACAGCTCGCAGGTCTCGGCCAGGTAGTCCCACGACAGGGACCCACCGAGGCTGGCTCCCACGAAGCCGGCCAGCTGCCGCAGTGTCGCCCGGTCCACGTACCGCTCCAGGGTGTGGAACCGGGGCAGGCCGTTGCGCAGCAGCCCGAGGGTCCATGCCGGCCTCAGAGCAGCCTGGGTCACATGGCGGGGTGTGATCCGGGGCGGCATCGAGACCCGCTCGCGGGTCTGGCGCTCCCTGCGGGCCCGGGCCGGAACGTCGGCGGTGACCACCAGGACGCCGAATCCGGCCCGGCGGGCCCGATCCAGCAGGTCCTCCCGGATGTCGGCGTCCCTCGGAGGGTAGAGCTGGAACCAGCCCATCTCGCCGGCACGGGGCCCCACCTCGGAAACGTCGGCAGTGTTGACCGTGCTGGCCGCGTAAGGGATCCGGCACCGGGCGGCGGTCTCGGCCAGGGCCATGTCCGCGCCGGGCCACATCAGCCCGGTCAAGCCCATCGGGGCGATCCCCACCGGCAGCGAGTAGCGCACCCCGAACAGCTCGGTGCTGACGTCGGGCTCGAGTTCGCCCTTGAGGAACCGCGGGGTCAGCAGCACCCGCTGCAGGGACTCGGCATTGCGGTCCCTGGCCCGCTCGTCGCCCTCGCCGCTGTCGAGGTACTCCCAGGCGAAGCGAGGAGTCCGCCGCCGTGCCCGCCGGCGCAGGTCGTCCACGGTCTGGTACTTGACGGCGGGGTCAACCACGACTTACAACCCTACGGCGGCAGCGTTGCATCAGCCCAGCGGCGCCACGGCCCGGCGCATTGGGGAATTGGCAGTGAGATGCCTGCTATGCGTGCAGAATGCTGCCAGTTCCGTGGGCGGGGGCGGCAGCGTTGCATCAGCCCAGCGGCGCTACGGCCCGGTGCGTTGGGGAATTGGCAGTGGAATGCCTGCTATGCGTGCAGAACGCTGCCAGTTCGGTGGGGCAGGCTTGCTCATCCTGGAATTGGCAGTGAAATGCCTGCTATGCGTGCAGAACGCTGCCAGTTCGGTGGGCGGGGCGGCAGCGTTGCGTCGGCCCGGCGGCGCTACGGCCCGGCGGCGCTACGGCCCGGTGCATTGGGGAATTGGCAGTGAGATGCCTGCTATGCGTGCAGAACGCTGCCAGTTCGGTGGGGCAGGCTTGCTCATCCTGGAATTGGCAGTGAGATGCCTGCTATGCGTGCAGAACGCTGCCAGTTCCGTGGGCGGGGGCGGATCTAGGCTCGCGCTGGGGCCAGCGCGGCGTCGAACAGGGCCAGAGTCTGGGACCAGGCCCGCTCCGCGGCGGCCTCGTTGTAGCTGTGCGCGTCCGGCCAGGTGTAGGCGTGGTCCGCGCCGGGCAGGATGTCGACGACGGCCCGGTCGCCCAGAGCCGAGACCGCCTCGATGAAGGGCCGCATGCTGGCCACGGTCATCATCCGGTCGGCCTCACCGAAGCCCGCATAGAGCGACCCCGAGAGCTCGCCGGCGGTGAGGTGGGGGGAGTCGGGCTCGCCGTCCACCAGGAACGACGGATGCCACATCGCGCCCGCGGTGAACTGGCCGGGCAGCCGCATCATCGCGCGGAACACGGCCCGGGCCCCAAGGCAGAAGCCGATGCAGCCGGCGGACTCCAGCGACCCCGCCGGCCGGTCGGCGGCCACCGCCTCCAGGGCCGCGTCGAGGTCGTTCTGGATGCCCTCATCAGTGAGCGACCTCAACAGCGTCATCATGTGGTCCTGGGCGCCCGGGTCGGCGGCCTCGGCCGGGCCGTAGCCGATCATCCGACCGTGGCGATGGTAGAGGTCCGGCAGGATCACGTCGTAGCCGTGGCCGGCGAGGCGCCGCCCGAACACATGCAGGGCTTCCCGGATACCGGGCTTGTCCATGAACATCACGATGAGCGGGTGCGGTCCGCCGGCCGCGGGCCGCATGCGGGGCACGGCCAGTGGCTCACCATCGCTGGCGGTCTCGAGGATCGACTCTCGGACTTCATGGGGGTTCATGGCTGGACAAGCTACCGCCGGCAGCGACATCAGCACCGGGAACCGGCCGCTTGGGGCCCTTCGCCCGTTCTTGCTGCAGTCGACTCCACCGGACCGGCACAACTACGTCGGCCCGGGGGCAGGTCGCCGGCCCGGGGACAGGTCCGTCTGCCGGGGTGTCGGCCGCGGCTCCGGGGTCAGGTTGTCGGCTGGGGGTGTCGGCTGGGGGCCTGGGGGCAGGTTGTCGGCTGGGGGTGTCGGCTGCGGCCCTGAGCGAGCTCGGGCCGTGATCTACGATGGCGGATCGTGGTGGATCTGCTGCCCGAGCCGGGGAGCGGGCTGCTCGACCGGTACCGGCCGGGGAGCGCGTTCGACGAGGCCTTCGACGCCGACGGTTCCGTGAGGGGCGTCTACAGCCGGATCGTCGAGCGGTTCCGCGAGCTCGACATCAGCGACGTCAAGCGGCTCGAGAACCTGGTCGCCGACGAGTTCCGCCGCCAGGGCATCACCTTCACCGTCTACAGCGAGGAGGAGGGAACCGAGCGCATCTGGCCCATGGACCTGTTCCCCCGGATCATCGCCGCAGCCGAATGGGACGAACTGTCCCGGGGGCTCAGCCAGAGGGTCGCGGCTCTCAACCTCTTCCTGGCCGACCTGTACAACGGCGAGGGCGCGGCGGTGGCAGACGGCGTAGTGCCCCGGTGGCTGGTCGTGTCCTCGCAGGGCTTCGAGCGCAACGCCGTGGGCATCCGGGTCCCCCATTCCGCTCACTGCAACATCGCGGGGATCGACGTGGTCCGCGCCGCCGACGGCCGCTACCGGGTGCTGGAGGACAACCTGCGCAGCCCCAGCGGCATCTCCTATGTGGTCGAGAACCGGGCGGCCATGGCCAAGGCCTGCAGCTGGCTCTTCTACGACCATCCGGTGGAGCCCACCGAGCAGTACGGCCGGATGCTGCGCTCCACGCTGGCTTCGATGGCGCCCGACGGGGGCAGCTCCCCCCGCATCGTGGTGCTGACCCCGGGCATCTTCAACTCGGCCTACTTCGAGCACGCCTTCCTGGCCCGCTCGATGGGCGTCGAGCTGGTGGAGGGCCGCGACCTGGTGGTCGACGATCACACCGTCTACTCCCGCACCATCGAAGGGCTGGTCAAGGTGGACGTGATCTACCGGCGCATCGACGACGACTTCCTCGACCCGGTGGCCTTCCGGCCCGACTCGACGCTGGGCGTGCCGGGGCTGCTAGGCGCGCTGCGGGCCCGAACGGTGACGGTGTGCAACGCGCTCGGCAACGGCGTCGTCGACGACAAGGGCGTCTATCCCTACGTACCCGAGCTGATCCGGTACTACCTGGATGAGGAGCCGATCATCGACAACGTTCCCACCTACATGATGTGGGATCCCGACCAGCGCTCCGAGGCCCTGGCCAGGCTGGACGAGCTGGTGGCCAAGCCGGTCGGCGAGTCCGGCGGCTACGGGGTGCTGATCGGCCCCCACGCCACCGAGCAGGAACTCGACGAGGCCCGGGCCACCATCGAGGCCGAGCCCCGCAACTGGATCGTGCAGGAGCTGGTGCAGCTCTCGACGCTGCCCTCGCTCGCGGACGACCGCCTCGAGCCCCGCCATCTGGACCTGCGGCCCTTCGTGCTGACCGGCGAGCAGACCCAGGTCTTCCCCGGCGGGCTCACGCGGGTGGCCATGAGGCGCGGGTCGCTGATCGTCAACTCCTCCCAGGGCGGCGGCTCCAAGGACACCTGGGTCCTCGCCGCGGAGTCGCCGCGGGCGGCACCGTGATCCTGGCCCGCCACGCCGAGTCGCTGCTGTGGGCGGGCCGCTACCTCGAGCGGGCCGAGAACACCTCCAGGTGCCTGAACTACGCGGCCAACTCGATCACGCATCTGCGCTCCGGTGAGGCCACCGCCGAAGGCGAGTTGCTGGTGAGGACCCTCGGCCTTCAGGAGGAGCTGGAGGCGGTGGGGCCGCTGGAGAGTCAGCCGCAGCTGGTGGCCTTCCTGCTGTCGGACACCGACAACCCGGGGTCGGTCGTGTCGTCGGTGATCGCGGTCCGCGAGAACCTGCGAACGGTCAGGGACCGCATTCCGATAGAGCTGTGGGAGGAAGCCAACGGCCTGTACCTGCGGTTCCCCTTCCTGGGTCACGCCGACGCCGCGCCGAGCGGGCTCCACGAGGTCCTGCTGATGGTCCGCCGGGCCTGTCTGGCCATCTCCGGCATCCTGAACGAGGGCATGAGGCGCGACGAGGGCCATGCCTTCGCGGTGCTGGGGCGGATGCTGGAACGGTCGGTCTTCACCGTGGGCCTGCTCGAGGCGAGCCACGCCGACTCCGGCGGCGTGATGGACGCCACCCGGATGCTGCGCCTCACCAGCTCGCTGCAGGCCTACCACCGCCAGCACGGCAATGCGCCCGACTTCGACAGCGTGGTGCGCTACCTGCTGCACGCCGGCGACCTGCCTCGCTCGGTGCTGTCGTGTCTCGACCGGGCCGAGGAGTGCCTCACCGGCCTGGCCTCCACCGCGGAGGCCCTGGACCGCCCCCGCCGCAAGGCCGCCCTGCTGCGGGCACGCCTGGAACTAGGCGAGATCGAGGAGGCCATGGCCGCCGCGCCGGCGCCGGCACTGCAGGACTTCCTCACGCAGTTCATGGAGCTGGCCAACGACGTGCACACCGGCATCGTGCCGCCACTGGCCATGGCCACCGTGCGCTCCCAGTACGTCCGCCCCGGCCATTCCTCAAGAGAGGCCGAGCCGGAAGGGAGCGGTTCGTGAGCCGCTTCCGGATGCTCCGAGGGCCACTTCGAGGGCCACGATGAGGCTCGGGATCGCGTACCGGATGCACTCGGCGAGGCGGTCGCCACAATGAGGCTCGGGATCGCGTACCGGATGCACTCGGCGAGGCGGTCGCCACGATGAGGCTCGGGATCGCGTACCGGATGCACTTCCGCTACTCGGAGGCGGTGACCGAGTCGCAGAACGAGGTGCGGGTGCGGCCCGTCGACGACGAGCACCAGCGAGTGCTGTCATACCGGTTGACGTCACGGCCTCGAGTCCAGGTCCTCCCGGTTCCCGACTACTGGGGCACGACCGTCGAGCATCTCGGCGTCCGCACGCCTCACACCGAGTTGGAGCTGGTGGCCGAATCCACCGTCGAGACCCGGCCACGCCCGGCACCGGTGGAGACTGTCGCGGTCGCGAAGCTCGCCGATGCCGGCTTCAGGACGGCGCACCTCGAGTTCCTGGGACCGTCCCGGCACGTGCACACCGAACGCGGCGACGCCGTGGCGCAGCGGGCCGAATCAGCGGTCGCCGGCGCGTCGTCGGTGCAGCGGATGGTCGAAGCGGTGATCGCCGACGTCCGGGGGATCCTGGCCTACCGGCAGGGCGCCACCGACATAGGAGTCACGCTGGCGGAACTGCTCGAGGGCGGGGCGGGCGTTTGCCAGGACTTCGCCCATCTCGCGACCGGGATGCTGCGAAGCACAGGAGTTCCGGCCCGCTACGTGTCCGGATACCTGTTCGCCGCCGACGAGACCGCGCTGGACGCGGCGACAGCGGACGTGGTGAGCGTGCAGACCCACGCTTGGATCGAGGCGGCCCTGCCCGGGTGGGGCTGGTGGGCTCTCGACCCGACCAACGGAGGCGAAGTCGGCGAGCGCCACGTGGTCATCGGCCGCGGCCGCGACTACGGCGACGTGCCGCCGGTGCGGGGCGCGTTCACCGGCTCGGGAACCGTGGAGGTGGATGCCGAGGTGATGATAGGCCGGCACACCGACGGGCAGTTCTTGAACCCGGTGGACTTGGCGGGCCCGGCGCGGGCTGAGGCAGCCTCGCCACCGGCGGAGAACTGGCGGCATCAGCAGAGCCAGCAACAGCAGTGATCCGCCCGGATCCATCCATCGGTGCCGACGGTGGATGTGACCGCCGACGCGGCCGCCCGGGCCGAAGCGCTGTACCGGGATCCACCCATCAGTGCCTACTGCTGCGCCTGTGACCCTCCGCCGCGGGCCCAGAACTGGAACGCCAGCGCGATCGAGCTGTAGGCGAAGTAGGCGGCGCCGATCGGCATCACCGAGCCGTCGATGGCCCGGTCGGTGAACGACGCCAGCAGCGACCCCAGCATCCAGGTGCTGGCCCCGAGCACGGACGCCGCCGTGCCCGCCATGGCTCCCATCGGCTCCAGCGCCAGGCTTGATCCGGAGGGGAACACCGCCACATGAATGGCGTTGCAGAGGCTGAACAGCACTAGCCATAGGCCGAATGGCGGCAGGCCGTCGCTCGCTACGGTGACCGCGAACAGCGCGACCGAGGATGCCGCGAAGCCGCAGCCGGCCCCGAGCGCCAGCTGGCGGGCGTGCACGCGGTGCAGCAGCCGGTTGCTGGTCAAGGCCACAGCCGCCGCGATCAGCGCCGAGACCGTGAAGTACGGCACGAACCATTCCGGGCGGTCGTACACGTCGCCGAATATCAACTCGGTGCTGCCCAGGTAGGACAGGAACGCCCCGAAGCCGAAGGTGACCATCAGCGTGTAGCCGAGCGAGACGCGGTTGGACACCACGTGGCGGAAGCCCTCCAGCACCCGTCGCAGTTGCAGCGACCGGCGGTGTGCAGGGTCGAGGGTCTCGTCGAGTCGCAGCAACCACGTCAACGCCGCCATGGAGGTGATCAAGCCGAAGGCCATCACCCATCGCCAGGAGCCGATGACCACCAGGACCTCGCCCAGCACCGGCGCGATGATCGGCGCGATGAAGAAGACCGTCTGGATGAGCGTCATCACCCGGGCCATGGCCGTCCCGGCGAAGCGGTCGCGCACGATGGCCTGCGTCAGGACCCGGGGTCCGGCTGCCGCCAGCCCCCAAACGAACCGGGCTCCGTAGAGAACGCCGAGCGACGGGGCCAGCGCCGCCGTCAGGGCGGCTGCCGCGTAGAGCAGCAGGCCGCCGGCCAGCACGGGCTTGCGCCCCACCGCGTCGGCGATGGGTCCGTAGAACAGGTGTCCTACCCCGGCGCCCATGAGGTAGAGGGTCACGGTGAGCGACAGCCGGGTGGAGTCGTGATCGAGGCCGAACGCGGGACGCATCTGCTCGAAGGCGGGCAGCATGATGTCGATGGCCAGAGCGGTGAGGCCCGTCAACATCCCCATCAGCAGCACGAACTCCCTCTCGCCCATGCGACGCAGCGGTGTGCTCACGACGACGCTCCGCTCCGGGCCCAGAGCTGGCACGCCAGCGCGATCAGGCTGTAGCCGAAGTAGGAGATGCTGATCGGCGTGACGGTGTCGTCGATGGCCCGGTCGGGGATGAACTCTCTACGCCCCATGCGGTCTTCGGGACTGCGCAAGGCGGCGAGTCTGTCCCACACGCCGCCTCCACCCGGCAGCGGCTGGCGCGGACCCCGGCTGTCGCGGACCCCTTGGCTGGCGCAGTCATCGCACGCGCGCCTGCGGGTTAGGGTGCGGCACAGCGACAGACACGCCGAACCCGCAAGGAGATCCGATGCCGGACACGGCAACACCACCGAGACCCAACCTCCACGGGCGGCTGGGCGACCCCGACATGACGCTGGCCACCGACCCGCGCTCGGACCCCCGCATGGTGGCGGTGCTGGAGCCGATGGGCCTGGCCGGGCGGGCCGACCCGGTCTCCCTCACCGCTGACTCCTCGCTCGAGGACATCCGGGCCCTGGCCGCGCTGGGCGAGCCCGGCTTCCAGCAGCTCTTCGACGGCCTGTTCGACGTGCTCCCGGCGGTCGAGGGCGTGGAGTCGAGCACCGAGGCCATCGCCGGCGTCGACGGCAACGACATAACCCTGTACATCCATCGCCCGGCCGGCGACACCGGCCCGTGCCCGGGGATCCTGCACATCCACGGCGGGGGCATGGTGATCCTCTCCGCGGCGGACCTCAACTACCGGCGCTGGCGCGACGAGCTGGCCGCACGGGAGATGGTCGTCGTGGGGGTGGAGTTCCGCAACGCCGCCGGCGCGCTCGGCAGCCATCCCTTCCCGGCGGCCCTCAACGACTGCACTTCGGCGCTGGAATGGATGCACGCCCGCAAGGACGAGCTCGGCGTGTCGAAGCTGGTGGTGTCGGGCGAGTCCGGCGGCGGGAACCTCACGCTGGCCACCGCCCTCAAGGCCCACCGGGACGGCCGCCTGGGAATGATCGACGGGGTGTTCGCCCAGTGCCCGTACATCTCGGGCACGTATGCGAGCCCGCCGCCGGAGCTGCCGTCGCTGCACGAGAACGGCGGCTACTTCCTGGCTGGCGACCTCATGGGGTACTTCGTGGAGGCCTACGACCCGGGCGGAGCGAACCTGACCAACCCGCTGGCCTGGCCCTGGCACGCCTCCGTGGACGACCTGCGGGGCATGCCGCCCCATGTGGTCTCGGTGAACGAGCTCGACCCGCTGCGAGACGAGGGGCTCGACTACTACCGCAAGCTGGTGCGGGCGGGCGTGCCCACCTACTGCCGCACCGTCAACGGCACCTGCCACGCGGGCGACCTGCTGATGCCGGGCGCCATGCCGGACGTCTACGCCGCCTCGGCACGCGATCTCGCCACCTTCGCCCACACGCTCTGCTGAACCGGCCCCCCCGGTGCTCCGGGTGTGAATTGGCAGCGTTTTGCACGGATGGCGAGCATTCTGCTGCCAGTTCGCGGGGCTAGCCGCGGCCGGGTGTGAATTGGCAGCGTTTTGCACGGATGGCGAGCATTCTGCTGCCAGTTCGCGTGGCTGGGCGCGGCCGGGTGCGAATTGGCAGCGTTGTGCACGGATGGCGAGCATTCTGCTGCCAGTTCGCGGGGCTAGCCGCGGCCGACCCGGGCCCGGGCCTCCGCAGGCGTCTCGGCCGCCCCGGCGCGGGCCAGGGCCTCCTTGCGGACGAGCTTGACGGGCACGCCGACGGCGTCGCCGGGCGGCAGCATGTCGGCGGTGTAGTGGGCGATCTGCTGGCGGGCGGCCACCTTGTCGCCGTCCATGTCGAGGTTGCGGGCGTTGGTGCCCCTGGGCGGCACGATGGTCCTGCCGTCGCGCCACTCCAGGTCCCACCACCACTTCTTGATGGGATTGATCGAGCCGTTGCCGACCTTGTCGTCGAGCCGGGCCAGCCAGCGGCGGGTGAACGGCAGCTTGATGGCGGCCCACAGCAGTGCCCTGTCGGCCAGGACCCCCTCGATGTTGAACGGGCAGGTCTTCATGCACCGGCCGCAGGCCGAGCCCCGCAGGTTGCCCAGCCGGTACTTGGTGCACCTCTCCACGTCGGGCTTCCACATCTCGGCCCCGTTGAACATCACCTTGTCGCCGAAGGGGATGGCCGCGCAGGGGCACTCCCGGGCGCACTTGGTGCACTTGGAGCAGAAGTCCTGCAGCCCGAAGTCGATGTGGCGGTCGGGGGTGACCGGCATGTCGGTGGTCACCACCACCGACTTGAACCTCGGTCCCACGAACGGGTTGAGCACCAGCTCGCCGATGCGGCTCAGCTCTCCCAGTCCCGCGTGCAGCACCAGGGGGATGTGCAGCACGTCGGAGTCGCTGTTGGTGTGGCTGCGGGCGCCGTAGCCGAGGGAGCGGATGTGCTCGGCGATGATGCCCGCGATCTGCGCTCCCCGCATGTAGGCCCGCATCGACTGGGCGCCGCTCACCCAGTCGTCGCCGCTGGCGCCCTCCATGGTCTCGTATCCCTGGTCGAGCAGGATCACCAGAGCGTTGCTGTGGTACGGGTCCACCACGGAGCCGTCCTCGCGGTGCGAGTACCAGGCGTAGGCGGGCACCCGGCACACTCCGGCCATGTCGCCGCCCAGGTGGTGGGCGAGCGCTTTGAGCGCTTCCGCGTTGCGGCCGGGGTCGCTGGTGCCGGGATCGGCCCCGGGCGAGACCCCACCGTCCTGGTAGGGGACCATGGCGTCGATCTGATGCATATAGGCCTGCGCCTGGGGCGTCTTCCAGGCGAACACCTCCACGTCGGCGAGGAACTTGGGGCCCATGTCGCCGTTGGCGGCACGCGGGAAGCCGCCGGCCCGCACCGGCACTCTGGGCACCTCGTCCTCGATGATCAGCGTGGTGGGATCGTCGACCCGCTTGATGCGCTCCATCGGGTACCGGCCCATGTGCAGAGCCCGGTGGTCGCCGTTGAGACGGCCGATGCCGGCCCTGGTGCCGCCCCGGCCCAGCAACCAGCCCGGACCGTGGGTGCTGCGCAGCGCGGCCAGCGGGCCGCGGCGGGACAGCGGGCGGTCGGGGGTCAGCTCCCAGTCGGTGCTCACCACCGACAGCGCGAACCCTTCCTTCAGGTAGGGGGCTCTCAGCTCCGACCCTCTCACTTCCACGATCCCCGCCTGCAGCGCAACCCGGTCGAGGTCGAGGTCGGTGCGGCCGGGCGTGTGGGCCACCGCGTCGTGGCCGAGCTTGCGGATGTAGGACGCGGTGATCACCGCCAGTTCGGCCGCCCGGAGGTCGGCGTTGGTCTGGCGGGTGCCGTCGATCCAGTCGTCGCCCGGACATTCCTTCGAGAGCTTGCGGCTGAAGGCGATGAGGGCCACTACCGCGTACCGATGGTCGCGTCGCTCGCCGGTCCAGGCATCGTCGCCGATCAGCCCGCAGCCGACCATGTCGGCATCGAGGAAGTAGAGCCCGGCCTTGAGGTTGTTGGCGACCTCGAGGGGATCCGACGGGGTCGGCGCCTCGGGCGCGACATCGGCGTGGCGCTGACCGTCGAACATGTCGAGGTACCGCCGGTAGGCGGGCGCGGCCGATCGGGGACCGGGTGACTCGGCCTCCGCCGGCCGGGGAGGCAGCGGCCTCGCGGCCGAGCCCGGGGGCGGAGCGTCGGCTGCGTCGAGGCGCGGCAGGCGCTCCAGCGGGTACGGGCCCAGATGGACCGGCCGTTTGCGGTGCGAGAACAGCCTCACTGGCGAGAGATCCTAGAGATGTTCGTAGCGGGTGTTGCACTGGGCCCGGCGTAGCATCGAACGGTTCCGACGGCTGAGGCGAGAGGATCACACCGTGAGCGAGGCACCCGCGGCGGTCGGCACCTGGAGACTGGCGTTCGTGACCCCCATCGGCGAACTGACCCCCGAGGCGGTGCTCAAGGCTGACGGAACGGCCCTGATCACCCTCGACTTCGGGACGGTGGAAGTCTCCGGCGTCGTCTACGACGGTGACGACGTCTCGTTCTCGGCCACGGTCCACATGCCGATGGGAGAGTTCGATCTGACTGTCGCCGCCACCGTCGAGGGCGACGACCTCACCGGATCGCTCTGGGGCTCCGTCGGCACCTTCCCCCTCACCGGCGTTCGCAAGTCCTAGCTCCAGTTCATCGGAGCGCCCCGCCGCCCGCCGGAACCGCCGGCCGGTCGCCTCGATGCGCGAGCGGGCCCGGATACCGTGAGACCGTGCGCCAGCTGATCACCGACGCGCTGATCGTCGCCGGCGACGGGGTGACCGAGCCCCTCCGTGGCGACGCGCTCATCGACGGCGACCGGATCGCGCACCTGGGAGCGGTGCCCCCCAGTGCGGCAGCCGGCGCAGAGCGCACGATCGCCGCGGATGGCCGGGTGCTGGCTCCCGGTTTCGTCGACACCCACAACCATGGCGCCCTGGCCGGCACCCGCGTCGGCGAGCACGGCATCCCCATCAGCTGCGAGATGGCGGTGCGCGGCGGGGTCACCAGGCGCATCTGCGGCGTGGACGGTCTCTCGCCGGCACCGGTCGTGCCGGACCAGCGGGCCGAGTACGCGGCCCAGCTCGTGCCCCTCGACGGCATGGCGGGCCCGCCGGGCGACCCGGAGGGCGACGACCCCGCCGGCGGCCGCGACTGGCCGTGGTCGACGGTCGAGGAGTTCCTGGCCTGGCACCGGGGCCGCTCCGTCACCGACCTGGGCATGCACCTGGGCCACAGCGCGGTGCGGCGCACCGTCATGGGCAACCTCGACCGGGTCGCCGACGACGCCGACATCCGGGCCATGGCCGAGGTCGTGCGCCGCGAGGCGCCGTGGTGCCTCGGCCTGTCGACCGGGCTCGTCTACAACCCTGCCGTCTACTCCGACCAGCGTGAGATCACCGCCCTGGTGAGGGCGTTCAACGAGGTCAAGCCGGGCGCGCTGTACCCGCACCTCCGTTCGGAGAGCGACGACATCATCGAGGCCCTCGAAGAGGTGATAACCGCTGCGGTCGAGGGCGGCGGCGGGTATTGCAGCGAGCACTCCAAGATCGCAGGGCGCCGCAACTGGGACCGGTTCGGAGACGTGGCCGACCGGCTGGACGACGCGGCAGGGTCAATTCCCACGCTGGGCAACATGTACCCCTACACCGCGGGCAGCACGACCGCCGATGCGCTGTTCCCCCCGGAGGTGCGCGCCGGAACCCGGGCCGAGTTCATGGCCCGGCTGAGCGACGATGACGTGCGCCGGTTCGCCTTCGAGAAGATCTACGGCGACGGCTCCGGCTGGGACAACTTCGTGGCGTTCTGCGGGGGCCTCGAGGGCGTCCAGATCGCAGGGGTGCTCGAGGGTGTGGGCGACGATTTCCTGGGCAAGCGCTTCTCGGACGTGGTGCTGGCCGCGGGGGTGACCGACATGTCGTCGATCGAGGCCCACGACGCGGTGTGCGACTTCTTCCTGCACAACCGGGGCGAGGTGTCCATCATCAGCCACTACGGCGACGAGGCCACCGTGGAGAGGTTCTTCCGCCGCCCCAACATGGCGCTGTGCACCGACGGTCTGATGCCGGGCCCGGGCCAGAAGCCCCACCCCCGTTTGCTGGGGTCGTTCCCCAAGGCGCTGCGCATGGCCCGGGAGCTGGGCATACCGGTGGCCGAGATCGTGTACCGGCTGGCGGTGATGCCGTGCGAGTTCATGGGCCTGCCGAGCCCGGCGCTGCGCGAGGGCGCCGACGCTTCGCTGGTGCTGTTCGACTGGGAGCGGGTCACCGACCGCAACAGCTACGAGGAGCCGCTGATCCCGCCCGACGGCATCGACGCGGTGTGGGTCCACGGCGACCTGGTGCTCCACGAGGGCCGCATCCACCCGCCCAAGGCCTTCGGTGGCCGCCACCTGCTCACCGCACCGTTGAACGAAATTCGTAGATAGTTGCTAATTCTCCGTCAATACATGTATATATATGGTATCTTCGATGGCCTTGTCGTGGGAGACTCGGCCTGGTAGCATCACAGGAGGTACCAGCATGGACTCGACCGTCATAGCAACCCTCATTGGAGTTCTCGGGGCAGGCTTCCTCGGTATGCTCGGCTACTTCCTGCAGGCGCTTCGCTCCGACATCGGTGCTCTGGGAACCCGCCTCGGGTCTATCGAAGCGACACTGGCCGAGCACGGTGCGCTGCTGGTCGAGCACAGTGCCGTGCTGGCCGAGCACAGCCGCCTGCTCGAACGGATGGCCGACCAAGGGGAGCGCATAGCCGCGCTCGAAGGCCGACAACGCGATACCTGATCCCGCGCCCGGCAGCGCCGGGGAGGGCGCGGACTCCTAGCCGGGCCGGTTGATGAGGTGGGTGGCCGCGTTGTCGAAGTGGTCGAACATGGCGGCCCGGATCTCGCCGGGAAGCGGGCGGCCGGCGCCGTCGGCGATGGTGGCTGCGTCGAGCGACGCCGTCATGTGGGCCATCCAGGCATCGCGCTCGGCCAGGCCGATGGGGAAGGGCATGTGCCGCATCCGCAGGCGGGGATGGCCCCTCTCCTCGCTGTACTGGGGCGGCCCGCCCCAGTACTGGGCCAGGAAGCCGGCTAGGCGCCTGCGGGACGGCCCCATGTCTCGCGGGTACATGGGCCGCAGCAGGGGGTCGTCCTCGACCGCGTCGTAGAACCGGTCGACCAGCTCGTCGAAGAACCGCTGGCCGCCCACGATCTCATACACAGTCGGTGGCGCCTGCATCGCCTCGCGCAGCGACCCCTTGAGGTTCATCCCGACCTGCCAACTCTCGCCTTCGGCACCCTCGACGGGGCCGGTCGGCGCGGCGTCGTCCGGCTCGCTCACGTCCTGCAGCGTACGGCTTGCCGATCGGGCCGGGGCCTGCGTCTCGGCGTCGGGCTCAGTGGTCACGGCGGGGCATCTCTCGGAACTCGGACGGGTCGTAGGGGGCGCCGCAACGGTCCAGCGCGGCCCGCCACGACGGGCTGTTGCGCAGACCCCAGCGCAGGAATCGCAGCAGCGCCGACGCGCCCAGCCGGGCGCCGGGGCGGGCTCTCAGGCCGAGAACGCCGGTCAGCTCGGGGGGCATGGTGCTGATCGCTCCGTGCATCAGCACGCCGTAGCCGTACCGCTGGCGGGCAGGCAGGGGCGGCTGGCGCAGGAAGTCCACCGCGGCTCGCATGCCGGGGCTGGGGGCCAGATCCGGATGGGTGCGGACCCAGGTGTGCAGCTCGGCCGCGGTCTGGGGCAGGGGAGCGGCCCCGAGCATGGCTCCCACCTGGGACTGCTCGACCACGAACCGGTCGGCCTCGGCCTCGGTGAGCCCCAGGCCGAACTCCCGGTAGGAGACCAGGAACGACTCGGTGAGGGTGTTGTGCACCCAGGCGGCCAGATCCGGCATCGCTGCGTCGTAGGCCAGCCCCCGGTGCGAGGTGCCGCTCACGCCCTGGTGGGCGGCCCGGACCCGGTCGACGGCCTGCTCCACCTCGGGCATGGCCCCGAAGGTGGCCGACGTCACGTAGAACGCGGTGCGGTTCAGCCGGCCCATCGGGTCGTCGCGGTAGCGGCTGTGGTCGTCGACCCCGGCCACCGCCTCGGGATGGGCGGCCTGGACCAGCAGGGCCCGTATGGCCCCGACGAAGACGCTCACGTCGCCGACCGCCTTCCAGCTCACCGAGCCCGGCCCGCACAATCCGGCGTCGCCGGGATAGTCGGCAGTGCGCTGCAGCGGTATCTCCCCGTGGGAGAACAGCCCGCTGACCGAGGCCCCCAGGCGGGCCCGGAAACGTTGCAGCGTGTCCATGCCCGAACGCTACTGCCGGTGCTTCGCCCGCGAGCCGACAGCCTCGGCTACCGCGGCGGCGGGTCCGTCGAGCCGCGAGTTCTCCGGCTCGGGCGCCGGCTGGCAGGCCGAGCGGATGGGGAGTGAATCATGCGGATGTTCGCGAGCCGCGAAGCGAGGCTGTGGCCCGAGCGGCTCGTGAGCCAAGCGGACACGAACCGCCGGGAACGCGCCGTGGTCGCGTCTACCCGCGCAGCCCCTCAGCCGCCTCGGCGGGCCTTCATGCGCCTGCGCATGCGGGCGTGGGCTTCGGGCGTGCCGTCGTGGAAGGTGCCGAACAGCTTGTCGATGGGCACGGGCCGGTTGCCGTAGTTGCACTCGAAGTAGCGGTGGTGCAGGTGATGGAAGTAGTCGGCGCCCGGCGCGGTGCGCCCCTCGCGCCGGCCGACCTCGAAGCGCTCGAACCCCGAGTGCGACACCGCCGGCGACACGCCCTGGAACAGCCCGCCGAGGATCACGATGAACGGATGGGCCGGGACCACCCACCACAGCGCGAAGACGCTGAAGTAGATCACGTGCTCCAGCGGGTGCATCGAGATGCCGGTCCAGGGCCCGGTGTTCACGTTGCGGTGGTGCAGGTAGTGGGCGTGGTCGTAGAACCAGCGCAGGTGCAGCAGCCGGTGATTCAGGTAGAAGTGGGTCACCGACCACAGGAACACGCCGATGGTCAGCACCGACAGGTACGGCCACCCCGAGGACCACTCCACCCGCGGGATCCAGTCGTTGGCGTAGAACCACATGGTCAGCGACTCGTAGGCGGTCCAGATGGTCACACCGCTGACCAGGCTCCAGAAGATGTTGTCGCGGGTCTGGCTGGTCCACAGGAACTCGCGGTTGGTGGTGCTCATCCACTGCCGGTCGTACTTGTAGCGCTGCTGCTGGGCGCGCCTCACATACAGCGCCAGGTGCAGCGTTCCCGCCACCGCGGCCAGGATCAGCGCGTTGCGGAGGTAGATCTGCAGCATCCACCCCGGGCGCAGGCTAGCCATGCGCTCCATCGAGGGTGTCAGGTAGTGCCAGCACAGCGCGGCCAGCGCTGCCCAGAAGATGCCGTAGGGCAGCATCACCGGCTTGACGAGGTAGCGCAGCAGCGCCACCGGCCGCGGCGGCCAGTCGAACATCGGCGAGGTCGCAATGGGAACCTGGGGCTCGTAGCCCTTGGCGCCGGGGTTGGCGGTGGCCGGCGATGTGTCCGTCATGGGCACAACCTCCCTGGAACCAAGCGAGCCGACGGCCCGGCCCGAGTGGAGCAGAATCGTACCCCCTCGGCTCTACGGGCCACGAGATTCTGGGGTCGGTTCGGCTGTGCATACGACCGGTCTCCCTCCCGAGATTCCGGTGTGACTGACGGCTGTGGCGGCCCCCTATGCTCACCGCCATGAGATATGCCTCCCCGACGACGGTGGCCGAGGCTGTGGATCTGTTGGGGTCTGAGCCGGACGCTCGCGTGTACGCGGGCGCCACCGACCTGATCCCCCAGATCCGCGCCGGACGGCCCGAACCGACCGTGATGGTCGACCTGAAGCGCATAGAGCGGCTGTGTGCCGTCAGCAGCAACGGCTCGACGTACACCGTCGGCGCGGCCACGCCGACCTCCGACATCTGCGCTGACACCGGGCTGGCCGGCGCCTTCCCCGGCCTCGTCGAGGCCAGCGGCCTGATCGGCTCCGACCAGATCCAGAGCCGCTCGTCATGGGGCGGCAACCTGGCCAACGCCTCGCCCGCGGCCGACACCCCGCCCAGCCTCATCGTCAACGAGGCTCGAGTCGTGATCGCCGGACCCGATGGCGAGCGCACGGTGGCCGCGGCGGAGGTCGCCACCGGCCCCGGTCGGACGTCGCTGGGTCCGGGTGAGATCCTCGTGGAGTTCGAACTCGACGAGCCGCCGGCCCGCACCGCCGACGCCTACCTGCGGCTCATCCCCCGCACCGAGATGGACATCGCGGTGGTCGGCGCAGCCGCCCGAGTCACCCTCGACGATGACGGCAACGTCACCGCGGCCGCCATCGCCCTCGGCGCGGTGGCCCCCACCGTGGTGCGGGTGCCCGACGCCGAGGCCGCCCTGATCGGCAACCGGCCGGCCGGCCATGCGCTGGCGGCCGTGGAGGCGGCCGCATCGGCGGCCACCAACCCCATAGACGACAAGCGAGGGACCGTCGCCTACCGCCGGCAGGTGGCCGGCGTTCTGGCCCGCCGGGCCGTGTCCATCGCGGCCGAGCGGGCCGCACAGCAAGTCGGGCTGACAAGCCAAGGAGAGCACGCATGAGCCGCGTCCACGTCACCTGCACCATCAACGGCGACCCGGCCGAGTTCCTCTGCGACGGCGGCCAGACGCTGCTGGACGCTCTGCGCGACGAGGTCGGCCTCACCGGAGCCAAGGAGGGCTGCGGCACCGGCGACTGCGGGGCCTGCTCGATCGTCATGGACGGTCGGCTGCTGTGCTCCTGCCTGGTGCTCGCCCCCGAGGCCGGCGGCCGCAACATCTCCACTGTGGAGGGCTTGGCCTCGGGCGACGATCTGCATCCCCTCCAGCAGTGCTTCCTGGAGGGCGCCGCCCTCCAGTGCGGCGTATGCACACCCGGCTTCCTGGTGGCTGCCAAGGCGCTGCTCGACCGCAACCCCGACCCCACCGAGACCGAGATCCGCTACGGCCTGGCCGGCAACCTCTGCCGCTGCACCGGCTACGACAAGATCGTGCGCGCCGTGCAGGCCGCGGCCGAGCAGATCACCGAAACGAACGAGAGCTAGGAGCTGCAAGTGACCGTCACAGAGCCCAAGCCCCGCTACAAGTACGTCGGCACCCGGCCCGTCCGCCACGACGGGCTGGAGAAGGTGACCGGCCGGGCCCGCTTCGCGGCCGACCTCAACATGTCCGGGCAGCTCCACGGCATCGTCGTGCGCTCACCCCACGCCCATGCCCGGATCGTCTCCATCGACACGTCCGCAGCTGCGGCGATGCCCGGCGTGAAGGCGGTGATCACCGGCGACGACTTCCCCGCGGTGGATTCCAGCGACCGCAACTACGACATGTGCGTCAACGTCATGGCCCGCGACAAGGTCTTCTACGAGGGCCACGCGGTTGCCGCGGTGGCCGCCTCCACCGGCGACCAGGCCCGTGCCGCCGCGGCCGCGGTGGTGGTCGCCTACGACGTGCTGCCCGCGGTGCTGACCATCGACGAGGCGCTGGCGCCGGGCGCGCCGGTGCTGCACGACCACATGATGACCTCGGGCGCCAACCCGCCCGCGGAGGAGCCGTCCAATGTCAGCGACATCACCCGCTTCGCCGACGGCGATGTCGACGCCGGCTTCGCCGACGCCGATCTGGTCATCGAGCGGGAGTACACCACAGTGCCGGTGCACCAGGGCTACATCGAGCCCCACGCCTGTGTGGCCGACACCGGCCAGGACGGCCACACCACGGTCTGGTGCTCCTCGCAGGGGCACTTCAACGTGCGCTCCTCCACCGCGACGCTGCTGGGCTGGGAGACGACCCGCATCCGGGTGATCCCCGCGGAGATCGGGGGCGGCTTCGGCGGCAAGACCACCATCTACCTGGAGCCGCTGGCGGTGGCGCTGTCGGCCAAGGCGGGCCGTCCGGTGAAGATGGTGATGACCCGCGACGAGGTCTTCCGGGCCACCGGTCCCGCGCCCGGCACCAAGCTCAGGGTCAAGCTCGGCTCCGACCGCAACGGCAGCCTGGTGGCCGGGGACGCCTACCTGGTCTACTCGGGCGGCGCCTACGCCGGTCCCGGCGGGCTCCTAGGGGCGATGACCGTGTTCGAGTCCTACAAGATCCCGAACTTCAACGTCGAGGCGCTCAACGTGGTGGTCAATACGGCCAAGTCGGCCGCCTACCGGGCGCCGGCCGCTCCCCTCACCGCGTTCGCGGTCGAGACCGTTCTCGACGAGATCGCCACCGAGTTGGGCATCGACCCGATCGACCTGCGGCTCAAGAACGCGGTGACCGAGGGCGATCCGTCCACCATGGGGTTCCCGTTCGCCCGTATCGGCTTCATCGAGTGCCTCGAGGCAGTGCGCGACCACCCGAACTACAACGCGCCTCTCGGCCCCAATCAGGGCCGCGGGGTGGCTGCGGGCTACTGGTTCAACATCGGCGAGTCCTCCAGCGCCACCGTCAACCTCAACGAGGACGGCACCGCCACCGTGGTCACGGGCAGCCCCGACATCGGTGGGAGCCGGGCCTCGATGGCGCTGATGGCCGCCGAGGAGCTCGGCATCGATCCCCACGACATCCGCCCCGTGGTGGGCGACACCGAGGCGGTCGGCTTCACCGACACCACCGAGGGCAGCCGGGCCACGTTCGCCACCGGGATGGCGGTGGTCGAGGCCTGCCGCAAGATGGTGGTCGAGCTGCGGGGCCGGGCCGCGAAGATGATGGGCGTCGATGTCGGCGACATCGACTGGGTGGACGGCCAGGCCGTATACACCGGCAGCGACGGCGAGAAGGATCCGCTGTCGGTGGCCGCGATCACCGCCAAGGCCAAGCGCACCGGCGGCCCGCTCACCGCCACCGGATCGCTGGAGGCCCACGGCGCCGGGCCTGGCTTCGCGGTGCACGTCTGCGACCTGGAGGTCGACCCCGAGACCGGCGTGGTGCGGGTGGTGCGCTACACCGCCTCCCAGGACGCCGGCACCGCCATCCATCCCAGCTACGTGGAGGGCCAGATCCAGGGCGGCGTCGCCCAGGGCGTCGGCTGGGCCCTCAACGAGGAGTACATCTACGACTCCGACGGCGTGATGGAGAACCCGAGCTTCCTCGACTACCGGGTGCCGGTGGCCTCGGACCTGCCCATGATCGACGCCATCATCGTGGAGGTCCCCAACCCGGCCCACCCCTACGGCGTGCGCGGCGTGGGCGAGACCGGCATCGTGCCGCCCATCCCGGCGGTGGCCAACGCCATTCACGACGCCACCGGCTGCCGCATCCGCGACCTCCCGATGTCTCCCATCAGGGTGCTGGACGCCATCACGTCCGCCGGCGGCTCCAACGGCTCCTGACGGCTCGGCCAACGCCCGAATCGCCAACCGGAGCGGTCGGTGCCCGTCCGGGTCCACCTGAGTTCCAACCTGCGGGGCCCCACCGGGGGGGTCGCCGAGGTGGAGGCTGACGGGGCCACGGTCAGTGCCGTGATCGACGACCTCGACCGGCGCTATCCCGGCCTCGGCGACGCCCTGCGGGCCGGCGTGTCGGTGGTGATCGACGGCCTGCTCATCGCCCATCCCGACTACGAGCCGGTCAGCGACGGCGCGCAAGTCTACTTCATCCCCCAGACCGCCGGCGGCAGTCGAGGCCACAACCGCATCCCGCGAGGCTGCCCTTGAGGCCGTCCGCGCCAGGCAAGGACCTAAGCGAACCCACCTGGCAAGGTATCCTTCGGCAAGCAGGATTGAAGCAGCAACACAGGGAGCGTGGTCGATGAAGCTGAAGTATGTGGTCGTGTTTGAGAGGACTCCCAATAACTGGTGCGCTTATGCGCCGGATGTACTCGGCTGCGTGAGTACGGGCGACACCTGGGAGGAGATGCTTGAGATGATCCAGGAGGCTCTGACCGGCCACATCGAACTCACATTGGAGGACGGTGACCCGATGCCGGAGCCGAAGATGTCGATCAAGGATGCCATCACGTACCACCTGGAGTTAGCTTCGGAGGATATTCGAGAGATACTGCCGGACTTGGATGACTTTCCGCCTACGGTCGCGACACGGTTTGAGCCTGTGGAGATCGAAGTCCGTGTTCCCGAACCCGTCCGCGGGATCCTCGAGCCCGCCCAGGTGGGCTGAGTTCCGAGGCCCGACTCCCATGCGCTTGACCTACCCGGTCGTGTTCGTTCTAGACGCCAACGGCTGGGGTGCGTACGTGCCTGGCGTTCCCGGCTGCCGCAGTTCCGGACAGTGTGGATGCCGGTATCGAGCGGGCGCGGGAGGGGCGGATCGCTCTTGCAAGCGCTGCAACATCGGTCGCGGACGCACTCCTCACGGATCGCGTGCGGGTGGACCAACGAGAGGAGAAGGGTTATGGGCCAATTCGTACGGGATGAAGTCCTAGCGACACTGCGAGCGCATAAGGAAACGCTTGCCGAGCGGTTCGGCGTCACAGGTATCGCTCTCTTCGGATCAGTTGCTCGCGACCAGGCGAAGGACGGCAGTGACATTGACATTCTCGTTGAGTTCGATTCCGCGCCCGGATGGCGTAACTATTTCGGTGCTCAATTCTTCCTTGAGGACGTACTAGGACGACCCGTGGACCTGATGACCCTTGCGGAGGTGCGACGGGAGGTAAGGCCTTACGTGGAAAGGGATGCCATCAATGTCTGAGACATCGTTTCACCGCCTCGGCAAGCCCCCCGAGGGTCAGGCGAGGCTCATTTTGACCGCTGGCGGTTCAAGATAGATTCAAAGGCATTGCAGTTGCATGACACTGTGTGTCTGGTACAGTGTCGCTGTGGAGACGGTGACGCTCGTCGATCTGGCCCCCATCCTGGCGGCGGTGATGGGTCCGATGCTGCTGTTCGCGGCGGCGATGATGCGCTACCAGCACGTCGACAGCACGAAGACCCGCGACCTCATCGACGAGGCCCGCAAGGAGAACCGCGACCTCATCGACGAGGTTCGCAAGGAGAACCGCGATCTCATCGACGAGGTTCGCAAGGAGAACCGCGACCTCATCGACAAGAGTCACGGAGAGCTGGGCGCAAGCCTCGGTGACCTGCGCGAGCGGCTGGCCCGCATAGAGGGGCATCTCAGGATCTGGCCGCCTCCCCCGGGCGACGCGGACGCCGGCGGGGCCGAAGCCGCCTGAACCCGGCCGCTCAGCCCGGTCGCGCCACCTCGGCCAGCGCGGTCAGGAAGCGGTCGTTCTGGGCGGGAGTGCCGATGGTCACCCGGATTCCCACACCGGAGAACGGTCTGACCACCACGCCGCGCTGCTCCAGCGCGATGCACACGTCGTCGGTGCGCTCGCCCAGCTGCATCCACACGAAGTTGGCCTCGGTGTCACCGATGTCCCAGCCGCCGGCGGCCAGTGCGGCAACAACCCGGGACCGTTCGGTCCGGATGGCGCCGATGTTGGCCTGCGCCTCGGCCGCAGCCTCGTCGCTGAGAGCGGCCAGCGCGGCGGCCTGGGCCAAGCCGTTGACGTTGAACGGGATCAGGCACTTGTCGATGGCCGACACCACCTCGGGGTGGGCCATCACGTAGCCCACCCTCAGGCTGGCCAGCCCGTAGGCCTTGGAGAAGGTGCGGGCCACGGCCACGTTGTCGAAGCGGGGCAGCAGATCGGTTACCGGATCGCCGAGAGCAGGGTCGGCGAACTCCCGGTAGGCCTCGTCCACTACCACGACCACGTCCTCGGGGATCCGCTCCACGAGGCGCGCCACGGCCGCAGTCGACACGGCGGTGCCGGTGGGGTTGTTTGGGGTGGCCAGGAACACGAGCTTGGTGCGCCCGGTGACGGCCGCGGCCACCGCGTCGAGGTCGAAGGCGTGGCTCGATGTCAGCGGCACCCTCACGAGCCTCCCGCCCATCGTGTGCACCGAGATCGGGTAGGCCTCGAAGGAGATCCACGGCGTCACCACCTCGTCGCCGGGGTCAATGAAGGCGGTGGCCAGTTGGTACAGCAGCGCCACCGAGCCCGCTCCGACGGTGACCTGCTCGACGGCCAGCCGCAGCCGGTCGGCCAGCGCCTCCCGCACCGCGGTGGCCCGGTGGTCGCTGTAGATGTTGCCGCCCCGGCAGGCCGCAGCCACCGCGTCCACCACCGCGGCCGGGGGAGGGTAGGGGTTCTCGTTGGAGGCCAGCTTGATGGCCTCGGCGATGTCGTGCTCCCGCTCGGCCTGCTCGGCGGCCTTGCCGGGCTTGTACGCGGGCAGGGCGTCCACCGCGGGCCGCACCCGCCCCACGGGCGCCGAAGCGGATGGTGAAACGGAGCGCACGGTGCCTGGAGTCTCTAGAGGCTCGGTGTCTCGGGTTCAGCTGCGGCGCTGGACTCGCGCCGTGAATCAAGGTCCGTTGCAAGTTCCGCCGCGAACTTCGGGACGTCGGCAGTGATGGCTTGCCATACGAGGTGACGGTCCACATGGACGTACTGATGCGCGATGACATTGCGCATTCCCTTGGCCTTGCTGACGGGCAGGTCTGGAAGACGGGATCGAAGATCCTCGGAGAGGTTGCTTGCCGCTTCGCCGATGATCTCCAACAGGCGCTCCGCGGCTCGGAAGTCCTTCCAACTCTCGTGGAAGTGTTCCTCGCCCAACTCGACTATCTCTGCTAGATGCTGGGCAGCATCGAGGATGTCGCCCATGAGGGAGCGATCGCCGCGAGTCAAATTGTGACAGCCTCCTCGCGAATGTGGCTGTACCTCTCGTTGAGTCCTCTCTCAGAGATCACATCCACGTCCCGCCCAAGCAGTTCCTCGAGATCCTCTTTGAGCCCGACGAGGTCGAACAGTGAAGCACCGTCAGCGAAGCGAGCCAGGAAATCGTAGTCACTGTCGCCGTCGTATTCGCTCCTGGCCATCGAACCCACTAGAGCGATGGTGTCCACCTTGTGGCGGGCCGCGACCGCGCGTATCGCGTCTCGATGCACTGTGAGTACCTCTTCTCGCAGGCCCATGTCCTTACCCTAGTTCGCTGCCGCGATTCCGCCCGCCGCCGGTGGGGACTCCTGGAACGAGAGTCCGCCGAGCGTCTGTGGGATCATATGGGTGGCCCGTAGCCTTGATGGGGTGGCCGCTGGGTCGTCGATGAAGGTCCGGACCGACATCCGGGTGGAGGGCATGACCTGCGGCGCCTGCGCCTCCCGGGTGCAATCGGCGTTGGGCGCCGCCGGCGGCGTGCTCGACGCCCGCGTCAACTTCGCCTCGAGCCGGGCCACGGTCCTGCATGACGGCAGCATCGACGATGCCGACCTCAGGCGCGTGGTGGAGCAGGCCGGGTATTCGGCGCCCGTCGACGCAGCCGATGACATTGAGGCTGAGCGACGCCGGATCGCCGGTCTGCGCCGCCGGCTGGCTGTCGCGGCAGTGGCCGGACTGCCGGTGGTGGCCGTCTCGATGCTGTCGGCGGTGCGCTTCGACGGTTGGCGCTGGGCCGCGCTGGCGGCCTCCGCGGTCGTGATATTCGGGTCGGGGTGGGGCTTCCACCGGGCCGCGCTCCGCAACCTCCGCCACCGGGCCGCCACCATGGACACCCTGGTGTCGCTGGGCACCACTGCTGCGTGGGTGTGGTCGGCGGTGGTGCTGCTGGCCGGCGTCGAAGGCGGCCACGTCTATTTCGAGACGGGCACGGTGATCGTGGCCCTGGTGCTGCTCGGCAAGTGGCTGGAGGCCCGGGCCACCCGCCGCTCGGGCGAGGCCGTGCGGGCCCTGGCCCGGCTCGGCGCATCGACCGCCCTGCTGGTCGACGGCACCGAGATTCCGGCGGAGCGCCTTGACGTGGGAATGCGCTTCATCGTGCGTCCCGGCGAACGGATAGCCACTGACGGCGTTGTGGTGGGCGGCGCCTCGGCGGTCGACATGTCGATGGTGACCGGCGAGCCCGTGCCGGTGGAGGTCGCGGCCGGAGACGAGGTGATCGGCGCCACCGTCAACGCCGACGGCACGTTGGAGGTGGAGGCCACCAGGGTGGGCGCCGACACCGCCCTTGCCCAGATCGTGCGCCTGGTAGACGAGGCCCAGGGCGGGCGGGCCGCGGTGCAGCGGCTGGCCGACCGGGTGGCGTCGGTGTTCGTGCCCGTGGTCATCGTCCTCGCCGCGGCGACCCTGGCGGCGTGGTTCCTGGCCGGTGGCGCCTCCTCGGACGCCTTCACCGCGGCGGTGGCGGTGCTGATCATCTCATGCCCCTGCGCGCTGGGTCTGGCCACGCCGCTCGCGGTGATGGTCGGCACCGGCCGGGGAGCGCAGCTTGGCGTGATCATCAAGGGCGCCGAGGTGCTCGAGGACACCCGCCGGGTGGACGCAGTGGTGCTCGACAAGACCGGAACCGTCACCGAGGGCCGGCTCGAAGTGGTCGACGCGGTGGCCGCCGCAGACGCGGACGCCACTGTGATGGGTCTGCTGGCCGGCGCGCTCGAGTCGCGCTCGGAGCATCCCGTCGGTTCGGCGATCGCCCGGCGCTGGCCGTCGAACCGGACGGTCACCGACTTCTTGAATCATCCCGGCCTGGGTGTGGTTGGCAGGGTCGACGGCGCCGAGGTCCGGGTCGGGCGGCGGCCGCTGTTCGAGGAGATCCCCGACGAGCTCGAAGAGGCTCTGGCCAAGGCGGAGGCCGCCGGCCATACCGGCGTGCTGGTCGGCAGGGGAGCGGCCGCGGAGGCTGTTATCGCGCTGGCAGACACCGTCAAGCCGACCTCCCGACAGGCTGTCCAGCAACTGCAGGCTATGGGCCTGGAGGTGTCGCTGATCACCGGCGACAACCAGCGCACGGCCCGCTCAGTGGGTGACGCCATCGGGGTGGACGACGTGACCGCCGAGGTGCTCCCCGGCGACAAGGCCGCCGCCGTGACCCGCCTTCAGGAGGACGGCAAGCGGGTGGCTGTGGTGGGTGACGGCATCAACGACGCGCCCGCCCTGGCGCAGGCCGACCTCGGCATCGCGGTGGGTACCGGTGCCGACGTGGCCGTGGAGGCCTCCGACCTGACCATCGTGGGCGGTGACCTGCTGGCAGTGCCCGACGCCATCGCCCTGTCGCGCCGCACGCTGGGCACGATCAAGGTCAACCTGTTCTGGGCGTTCGCCTACAACGTGGCTGCGATCCCCCTGGCGGCCACCGGCGTGCTCAGCCCGATGGCCGCCGCGGCCGCCATGGGAGCGTCGTCGCTGTTCGTGGTGACCAACAGCCTGCGCCTGCGCCGCTTCCGATCGGCCCGCTCGTAGCCGGAGCACGGACCTCGGATCATGCGAAGGGGCGCCGTAGCGAGATGAGGCGCGGACGCCTGGCTCCGATGTCGGCGGTGATGGTGCTGGGCCTGGTTGCGGTGGCTCTGATGGCGGTGTGGCTGACTCTCCTGGGCGGCTCCGGCGAAGTTCCCGAACCCGGCAGGGCTGACGCCTCCGATCCCGAACTGGTCTCGCGCGGCTCCACGATCTATGCCCAGTCGTGCGCCTCATGTCATGGCCAGAATCTGGAGGGCCAGCCGAACTGGCAGGTGAGGAAGGCCGACGGGACGCTGCCCGCCCCTCCCCACGACGAGACCGGCCACACGTGGCACCACGGCGACGACTACCTGTTCGAGGTGACCAAGTGGGGCACCGAGGCCGTTGTCGGCGGCGACTACAAGAGTGAGATGCTCGGTTTCGCCGACGAGCTCGACGACGCAGACATCTGGGCGGTCCTGGCCTACATCAAGAGCCGGTGGCGTGCCGAGATCCAGTCGGCACAAGCACGACGCTAGAGCGGCCTTCGGGAGCCCGGCGCGGGCGAGCACTGTCGCAGCTCCTGTTATAGGCTCTAACGGGGCTGGCCCGGTACACGCCGGGCATCGGACCTGCGGTGGACGGAGGGACTCAGAGATGACTCGCATGACCCCAAGCGAGGCGTTCGTGGAGACGATGGTCGCCCACGGCGTCGACACCATCTTCGGCATCATGGGCAGCGCGTTCATGGACGCCATGGACATCTTCGAGCCGGCCGGCATCGAGCTGGTGCCGGTGGTCCACGAGCAGGGCGGGGCCCACATGGCCGACGGGTTCTCGCGGGTGTCGGGCCGCCACGGAGTGGTGATAGGCCAGAACGGCCCCGGCATCTCCAACTGCGTGACCGCCGTCGCGGCGGCGTTCTGGGCCCACAGTCCGGTGGTGATCGTCACGCCCGAGGCCGGGACGATGGGCATCGGCCTGGGCGGCTTCCAGGAGGCCAACCAGCTGCCGATGTTCGAGGAGTTCACCAAGTACCAGGGCCACGTCAACAACGAGCACCGCATGGCCGAGCTCACCGCCCGCTGCTTCGACCGGGCCCTGTCGGAGATGGGCCCCACCCAGCTGAACATCCCCCGTGACCGCTTCTACGGCGACATCGACGTGGAGATCCCCCGGCCCCAGCGCCTGGACCGCGGCCCCGGCGGCGACCGGACCCTCAACCAGGCCGCCGACCTGCTGGCCTCCGCCGAGTTCCCGGTGATGATCTCCGGCGGCGGTGTGGTGATGGGCGACGCCATGGCCGAGACGGTGGCCCTGGCCGAGCGCCTCGGTTGCCCGGTGGTGAACAGCTACCTGCACAACGACTCCTTCCCGGCGTCGCACCCGCAGTGGTGCGGGCCCCTCGGATACCAGGGCTCCAAGGCCGCCATGCGGCTCATCGCCCGAGCCGACGTGGTGCTGGCCCTCGGCACCCGCCTCGGGCCGTTCGGCACCCTGCCCCAGCACGGCCTCGACTACTGGCCGACCGGGGCCAAGGTCATCCAGGTCGACGCCGACTCCAAGATGCTCGGCCTGGTCAAGCCCATCGACGTCGGCATATGCGGCGACGCCGGCGCGGCCGCGGCCGCGCTGAGCGCCAGGCTGGCCGGCCGGGACCTGGCCTGCGACGCCACCCGGGTGCAGCGGGCCGCGGACACAGCCGCCGACAAGGCCGCCTGGGAGGCCGAGCTCGACGACTGGACCGAGGAGACCGACGACTTCAGCGTCGACATGATCAAGCAGGCCGCAGCCGAGTCCGACGACTGGATGCATCCCCGCCAGGTGCTGCGGGAGCTGGAGAAGGCAATGCCCGAGCGGGTGATGGTGTCCACCGACATCGGCAACATCAACTCGGTGGCCAACAGCTACCTGCGCTTCGAGGAGCCCCGGTCGTTCTTCGCCGCCATGAGCTGGGGCAACTGCGGCTACGCCCTGCCCACCGTCATCGGGGCCAAGAAGGCCGCGCCCGACCGGCCCGCGGTGGCCTACGCCGGCGACGGGGCCTGGGCCATGAGCATGGTGGAGACCATGACCGCGGTGCGCCATGACATCCCCGTAACCGCGGTGGTGTTCCACAACCGCCAGTGGGGCGCCGAGAAGAAGAACCAGGTCGACTTCTACGGGCGCCGCTTCGTGGCCGGCGAGCTCGACGGCGGCGAGGACTGGACCGAGGTGGCCCGGGCCATGGGCGCCGACGGGGTGCGGGTCAACCAGCTCGAGGACGTCGGACCGGCCCTGACCGCCGCCATCGACGCCCAGATGAACGGCGGCCGCACCACCGTGATCGAGGCCATGTGCACCAAGGAGCTCGGCGACCCGTTCCGCAAGGACGCCCTGAGCCGCCCCGTCCGCTACCTGGACAAGTACAAGGACTACACCTGAGCCGGCCTACCCCCTCAGTGCCGGTTCGCGATCGGCAATCAGCCGGCCCCTCAGTTGGAGGGCAGTTCCAGCGGACAGCCGTGATGGGGCTGATCAGTCCGCGGGGAGTTCCAGCGGACAGCCGTGATGGGGCTGATCAGTCCGCGGGGAGCTCCAGCGCCCAGCCGATGAGGATCAGGTTCGGGTCGCGCAGCGTGCGGCCGTCGGCCTGGACCCGGCCCCGGTTGAGGTCGTAGATCTCCTGCCAGCGGGCACCGGCTCCGAGGTGGATCCGGGCCAGCCGCCACAGGCTGTCGCCGCGCACGACCGTGACCACAACCGGCTCGGGCTCGGGTTCCGGCTCGGGCTCGGGCGCGGGTTCCGGCATCAGTGCGGTGATCCGGTTGTCGCCGCCCGGGGGGTAGGCGGCTGCGGTGATCGTCCCGCCGAGGTCGTCGGCGATGTAGTCGGCCAACGCCTGCTGGTAGGTGACGCCGACGGATGTGAACTCGATGTCGGCCAGCGGGTAGCAGTCGCCGCCGTCGGCCAGGAAGTCGAGTGTGGCCAGCACCACCGGGTCGCCGGGCACGACCGCGCCGTCGCGCACGATGACGGTGCCGTCGTCGAGGGTCACGCCGCGGATCCGCGAGCCCGAGTCGCCCGCCAGCGAGCAGTCGCCGGCCCGGTCGGTCTCGCGTGCCGGCGCCGACGGGTCGTACGTGAACGTGAACCCCGAGACCTGCGGGAACTGGCCCCCGGCGCCGGGGATCCGGTCCACGGCCTGCTCGAGCAGCACATGGAAGGTGCCGCGGGGCACCTCGCCCACCACCACGAAGTTGCGGAACGGGGCGATGTCCCAGGTGTCGCCGGCGGTGACCGGCCCGGCCGGGATCACCGCGTCGTTGCGGATGCCGCCGCCGTTCTGTATCGCCACATCGGGCGCCGAGATCCCGAAGCCGGCCGCGAGGGTGGCCGCGGCGACCCTCAGGGCGTCGGAGTGGAGGTTGCCCTGATTGGTGGCGCCGGTGCGCACGCTGGCCCGCCGCCCGTCGAGATCGACCTCGCTGCGGCCTATCACCTGGGCGTCGACCGCGGCCAGCGCCGCGGCGAGGGGCTCGATCACGCTGGACTGCACCGCCGGATCGGGGGGCACCGCGAGGCTGACTCCCACAGAGCGGCCGGTGTGGCTGACGATGCGGCCGTCGCCGTCGAAGACGACGGTGAGCGCTCCGATGCAGCGGTAGCCGCCGGGTGCGGTGATCACGGGAACATCGGTGCCGGTGGAGTCCTCCACCAGAAGCGGGTACGGGCCGGCGGGCTCGTCGTCGGGCACGCAGGTGTCGTCCTCGTTGCGCAGCAGGTCGTCGCCGCCGCCCGCGATGACCACGTCCACGCCGGCCAGGTCGGCCACCAGGGCGATCTCCTCGTCGACGCCCTGGAGGTGGCTGACCAGGATGATCTTGTCGACGCCGTCGGCGGTCAGCGACTCGACCTGGGCCCGCACCGCGGCCAGCACGTCGGAGATCACCACGTTTCGGGGCGAGGAGATGTTGGGGAGCATCGGGGTGACCGCGCCGATCACGCCCACCCGCCGGCCGCCGGCCTCCACCGCGGTGCTGGCGGCCAGCACGCCGGAGTCCACCAGCGCCTGCAGGGCCGGCTCGCCGGAGAAGTCGGCGTTGGCCGCCAGGAACGTCACCGGCGGCACGAACCCCTCGATGAATCGGGCGGTGACCTCGGGCCCGAGATCGAAGTCGTGGTTGCCCAACGCCATGGCGTCGTACAGTCCGCTGAGGGCCACCGAGTCGTAGAGGGCACCCTCCCGGGCCAGCGAGATGTTCAGCTCCTGCGACGCCAGGAAGTTGTCGCCCGAGGTGAGGGTGACGACCGCCGCTCCCTCGCTCGCCGCCGCGGCCTGCATCAGCTTCATCTGCGCGGCGAAGCGGGCCACACCCGGGAAGCCGGCCTCCTCGTCGGGCAGCAGCTTCGACTCGCCGTCGTTGTTGTGCAGGATCGTGAGGGCGAACGTGTCGGCACTGATGGGCACCGGAGTGGGCTGCGCGCCGGCTGTGGGCGCCTGCGACGCAACGACAGCGGCGACGAGGGCCACAACGGCCAGCAGCAGTGCCGGCTTGCGGGAGTATGGACGTGCCACGAAGGGCCTCCCTGGGGGATCTCAGCCTGACGGCCCGGACGCTACCGGCACCCGACGGCCGGGCGACTCAGGACTTGGCGCGGCGCGGCTCGGACAGGCGGGTGAGGCGCTCGGCCACCATCTGGTCGCCGTCGGGCGTGCCGTCGTGGAAGGCGCCGATCAGCTCGTCGAGGGGCGACTCCAGGCCGCCGTAGTTGCACTCGATGAAACGGTGGTGGAGTTGATGGTGGAAGTCGCCCAGCTCGAAGCGCTGGCGTGCTGGGAGCCGCACCGCGTCGTAGCCAGTGTGGCTCATTGGCGCCCCGATGGTGTGGTGCATCACCGCGAACAGCATGTGAACGCCGCTTGACGGCACCACCAGCAGCAGCAGGATGTCGCTGTAGAGGATCACGTGCTCCAGCGGATGCATCGACAGGCCCGACCACGGGCCGATGTTCATGTTGCGGTGATGCCACGAGTGGACGTGGTTGTACACCGGCCTTCGATGCAGCAGCCAGTGGCCGGCCCCGAAATAGACAACCGACCAGATGGGGATCAGTACCAGCAGCACGATGAACCAAACCGGGTTGTCGTCGAAGGACCAGTGCGGCGCGATGCCGTTGGCGTAGGCCCACCAGCCCAGCGACTCCCATGCGGTGGCGACCGCCATGGCGGGCACGAGGCTGAAGAACATGTTGTCCTTTACCTGATCGTTGAACAGGAACAGGCTCTTGTTCCTCGTCAACGGCCGGGCGTCGTAGCGCAGCCCGTCGCCCTGGACCCGGTGGCGCTGCAGGAGCAGGTGGAGCCCTCCGGCCACCACCGTCAGCACCACGATGTTGCGGATCCAGATCTCGAGGATCCAGCCCAGCCGCAGCGACTCGGCCTCGGCCAGCGACGGCCTGGCCCACTGCCAGAGGGCGAAGGCGACCGCCAGCATGAACACCCGCGAGGTGAGAGGCCTCCAGGTCTTGACCAGGTGGCGGGCGATGGCGGCGGGCCGCGGAGGCCAGTGCAGGAACGGAGCCGACCGCAGCGGCAGCTCGGGGGCGTAGTTCCAGGCCTGCCGCTTCCTGGCGGTCACGCCGCGCAGCGTAGCGCTCGCTAGACCGCGCTCCGGTCCTGCTGGAGGCGTTTGCGATGACGGCCCCTCACCCCGGCGTCGAGGATCTCCTTGCGCAGGCGGATCGAGTGGGGTGTGACCTCGACGCACTCGTCGTCTGCGATGAACTCGAGAGACTGCTCCAGAGACAGGATGCGGGGCGGCGTCAGGCGGACGGTGTCGTCGGACGCCGCGGCCCGGATGTTGGTCTGCTTCTTCTCCCGGCAGATGTTGACGTCCATGTCCTCGGGGCGCGGGTTCTCGCCCACGACCATCCCCTCGTACACCTCGTCACCGGGGGCGACGAACAGCCAGGCCCGTTCCTGCACGGCGGCGGTGGCGTAGCCGGTCACCGCACCGCGGCGGTCGGCGACGATCGAGCCCGAGCGGCGGGTGCGCAGCTCGCCGACCCAGGGCGTGTAGTCCTCGAAGACGCTGGTCGCCAGGCCCGTGCCCCGGGTCTCGGTCAGGAACTCGGTGCGGAACCCGATGAGGCCCCGGGCCGCGACGACGTAGTCGAGCCGCACCCAGCCGGTGCCGTGGTTCGTCATCGTGACCATGTCGGCCTTGCGCTCACCGAAGAGCTGCGTCACCGCTCCCACACAGCTCTCGGGTATGTCGACGGTGACCCGTTCGGTCGGCTCGTGAAGCCGTCCGTCGATCGTGCGGGTCACGACTCTGGGCTTGCCCACGGTCATCTCGAAGCCCTCGCGGCGCATGATCTCCACCAGCACCGCGAGCTGGAGCTCGCCCCGCCCCTGAACCTCCCAGGTGTCGGGACGGTCGGTGTCCAGCACCCTGATCGACACGTTGCCCACTAACTCGGCGTCGAGGCGGTTCTTGATGAGGCGAGCCGTCACCTTGGTGCCCTCCAGGCCGGCCATTGGAGACGTGTTGGCCCCGATCGTGATCGACAGGCTCGGCTCATCCACCGTGATGCCCGGCAGCGGCACAGGGTCGGCGAGGTCCGCCAGCGTCTCGCCGATGGTGATGTCTGCGATGCCGGAGATGGCGATGATCTCGCCCGCGCCGGCCTCGGCCGCGTCCACCCGGTCGAGACTCTCGGTGACGTACAGCTCGGTGATCTTGGCTGTGGCGGTTGTGCCGTCGGTGCGGCACCAGGCCACACTCTGGCCCCTCCTGATGGTTCCGTGCATGACCCGGCACATGGCGATGCGGCCCACGTAGGGACTGGCGTCGAGGTTGGTGACCCAGGCCTGCAGCGGCCGCTGAGGGTCGTGGCGGGGAGCGGGGACGGTCGCCAGCAGCGTCTCGAACATGGGGCGCAGGTCGGTGCCCGGCAGGTCGGGGTCGAGCGTCGCCGTACCCCGGCGGGCGTTGGCGTACACGATCGGGAAGTCGATCTGGTCCTCGGTGGCGTCGAGGTCGAGGAACAGCTCGTACACCTCGTCGACGACCTCGGCGATGCGGGCGTCGGGCCGGTCGATCTTGTTGATCACCAGCACGACCGGCAGCCTGAGCGACAGCGCCTTGCGGAGCACGAAGCGGGTCTGCGGCAGCGGGCCCTCGCTCGAGTCGACCAGGAGGAGGACGCCGTCGACCATCGTCAAGGCCCGCTCGACCTCGCCGCCGAAGTCGGAGTGGCCCGGCGTGTCCACGATGTTGATCTTGATCTCCTCGCCGCTGTCTCGGCGGTAGCGGACCGCGGTGTTCTTGGCCAGGATCGTGATGCCCTTCTCCCTCTCGAGGTCCATCGAGTCCATGACCCGCTCGTTGACGGTCTCGTTGGACCGGAAGGCCCCCGACTGCCACAGCATGGCGTCGACGAGGGTGGTCTTGCCGTGGTCGACATGGGCGATGATGGCCACGTTGCGCAGGTCGGCGCGCGCCGCGGGGTACAGGGGTTCAGCCATGGAGAGCCTCAGGCCCGCTACTGGAAGAGCGCTAATGGAGGAGGGAGCGGACCCGCCAAGGATACGGCCCCAAGATCACTGCTCGTGGATGAACTCCACCCAATTGCCGTCGGGATCCTCCACCATCGCGATCGTCACTCCGGGACGGCTCTGCTGCGGGGGCCACACGACCGGCGCCCCGGCCGACTCGCAGTCGGCCACCGCCGCGCCGACGTCGTCCACCGGGAGCGTGACATACCGCAAGCCCGTGCATCCCGCGATTCCCCCGCCCGGACCTGCGGGCACCTCCGCGGTGGGCGTGACCAGCTTCAGCACGCTGTCGTTGCAGCGAAGGCGGTCCATCCGGGCGATCCCGATGGCCTCGAGCACCAGCGTCGCCTCGAACTCGAGGCCAACGACATCCCGGTAGAACTCGAGCATCGCGTCGCCGTTGTGGGTGACGATTCCCAGATCGAAGCCCGCCTTGGTGATGTTTCGTGCCATGGGTCGCATCCTCTCGGATCGGTCCGGCGTTCCACCCATACAAGCCGCGAATCGTGCCGGCCGCTAACACGCACCTCATTCCCGGAGCACTTGCGAGCATGCCTACGATGAGGCGCCATGGCCGGCGATACGCAAGCAGTTGCCCGCACTGCGCTGGTGACCGGTGCCGGATCGGGCATCGGCGCCGCCTGTGCAGAATTGTTCCTCGAGAGGGGGCACGAGGTGGTGGCGGTGGACTTGCGGGCCGGCCGGATGGAGGATCGTGCCGATGACCTGAAGGCCATCGTCGAGCTCGACGTGGCCGACGCCGGCGCGGTGAACGCCATCGAAGGCATCGACGAGATCGACATCGTGGTGCAGTGCGCGGCCATCGCCGGGCCCGTCGGTCCTCTGACTGACACGTCGCCCGACGACTGGGACCGGGCCATGGCCGTCAACGTCTCGGGCGTGGTCAACGTGATGCGGGCCACGCTGTCACCGATGGTTCGGCGGGGCTGGGGCCGGGTGGTCAACGTGGCCAGCATCGCCGGCAAGGAGGGCAACGCACATCAGTCGGCCTACTCGGCCAGCAAGGGAGCGGTGATCGCCCTCACCAAGTCGGTGGCCAAGGAGCTGGCCACCACCGGCGTGCTGATCAACGCGGTCGCGCCCACGATCACGAACACCCCGCTGCTGAGTCCCGCCACCCAGGAGATGCTCGACTTCATGGTGTCGAGGGTCCCGATGGGTCGGATGTGCCAACCGGAAGAGGTGGCTGCGCTGGTGGGTTGGCTGTGCTCGGAGGAATGCTCGTTCAGCACCGGAGCCTGTTACGACATCACCGGCGGCCGGGCCACCTACTGAGGCAAGAGGCCGCGGAGTGCGTCCATGAAGGTCCTGGTGATGGGCGGCACCCAGTTCAACGGCCGGGCCCTGGTCGACGAACTGGCGCGGGCCGGACGACTGGTCCTTCGAGGACGCCCTCCTGCGAGAACTCGGCTAGCGCCTGTCCCGGAGCCGGTTTCCGCTGATCGCGTCAGCGGGGCGGCGCTCTACCATGGCGGGCCATGCATTACTCCCACCGAAGCGAATGCTCGACCGGCACGGCCCGGATCCGGAGCGTGACACGATGACCTCAGGACGCAGGGCGCTGGTGACCGGCGCCGCATCAGGGATCGGCGCGGCCTGCGTCGACCGTCTCCTGGCCCAGGGCTGCCGGGTGGCTGCCGTGGATCTGCACGCCGTTGACATGGCCGACCGGGCCGGCGAGTTGGATGCCATCCACGAAGTCGATGTGGCCGACCCGGCCGCGGTCCGGTCCATCGACGGGATCGATCAGATCGACATAGTGGTGCAGTCCGCCGGCATCGTCGGACCGAACGTGCCGCTGCTGGACACCCCGCTGGACGGGTGGCAGCAGACCCTCGCCGTGAACGTCACCGGCATCTTCAACGTGATGCAGGCCACCCTGGGCGGCATGGTCGAGCGGGGCTGGGGCCGGGTCGTCAACGTCGCCAGCATCGCCGGCAAGGAGGGCAACCCGAACCTGAGCGCCTACTCGGCGAGCAAGGGCGCCGTGATCGCCCTCACCAAGTCGGTGGCCAAGGAGCTGGCCACCACCGGCGTGATCGTCAACTCGATCGCACCGGCGGTGATCGCCACCCCCATGAACCTCGCCACCGCCCCCGAGGTGCTGGACTACATGCTGGCGAAGATCCCGATGGGCCGTCTGGGCCGGCCCGAGGAGGTGGCCGCCCTGGTGGGCTGGCTGTGCTCGGAGGAATGCTCGTTCAGCACCGGCGCGTGCTACGACATCTCCGGCGGGCGGGCGACCTACTGATGGCCGAGCGCTTTCTGGTTGCGGGTGCCTGCTGCGACATCTCCGGAGTGAGGGCGACGTTCTGATGGCCGAGCATTTCCTCGTCACCGGCGCCGACGGGTGCATCGGCGCGTGGACGGTGCGCCTGCTGCTGGATGAGGGCGCCGACGTCACCACATTCGACCTCGGCGCCAACGACAGCCGCCACCGGCTGATCTCGGGCGGCGCCCCGCTGGACTTCCGCAGGATCATCGGCGACATCGTCGACCGCTCGGCCGTGGTCGACGCCATGGCCGGCGTCGACCGGGTGATCCATCTCGCCGCGCTCCAGGTGCCGTTCTGCAAGGCCGATCCCAGCGGCGGCGCAGCGGTGAACGTTCAGGGCACCGTGAACGTGTTCGAGGCGGCGGTCGAGCACGGCATCTCGCCGGTGGCCTACGCCTCCAGCGCCGCGATCTACGGCCCCGTCGATCTGTACCCCGGGCCCGTGCTCGGGCCGGACGCCCTCCCCAAGCCCGCCACCCTCTACGGCGCCTACAAGGTGGCCAACGAGCAGACGGCCGCGGTGTATGCGGCCGACCACGGGCTGGCCTCGGTGGGGCTGCGCCCCTTCACCGTGTACGGAGCGGGCCGGGACCAGGGGGTCACCTCCCAGCCGACGGCGGCCATCTACAGCGCCGTGCGGGGCGAGCCGTACGAGGTGGGGTACGGCGGCGTGACCGACTTCCATTACGCGCCCGACGTGGCCAGAGCGTTCATCGCTGCGGCCCGGGTCGAGCTCGACGCGCCGGCCGCGCCGGCCGTGAACCTGCGAGGCCACGTGACGTCGATCGACGACTTCGTCGACCGGGTCCGTCGCATTGCCGGCTTCGACGACCTCAGCGTGAGCGGCGATCCGCTGCCCTTCGCCCACGCCCTGTCGCCCGCCGGACTCGACGAGCTGCTCGGCGACATCGAGCCCACGCCCCTCGACGACGCCATCGCCGAAACGGCCCGCATCCTGGCCGCCGGCCTCTAGCCCAGCCGCCCGGTGGGGAATTGGCAGCGTTGTGCACGGTATGCGTGCATTCTGCTGCCAGTTCGCGATCGGGCGGGGCCTGGCTGGGGAATTGGCAGCGTTGTGCACGGTATGCGTGCATTCTGCTGCCAGTTCGGGTCCGGCCCGCCGCCGGATCGGCAGAGGACAATGGGCGAGTAGTTCCATAGGACTGGCCCGCACGCAGGGGTGACAATGGCTCTCGGGCCGCTGGGCGCGGTCCAGGCCCCTCGTTACGTTCGCGGCGAGCCAGTGCTTGGAGGGCTTAGCTGACCGCGCACGCCGTCGACGAGCGGGAACTTCAACTCCGGCGGCCGTTCGTGCTGCCGGGATGGGTGCCGCGCGCCGCGGTCTGGGTGCCGGCAGCCGCTGCCGCCCTGTGGGTCCTGGTGCTGGCCCGCAACACGTCCGCCGGCCCGGCCATACGGGAGCCGGGCGAGTTCGTGGTCACACTGCTGGACGGTGTCACCTTCGCAGGGCTGCTGTTCGTGGTGGCGTCGGGGTTCACCCTGGTCTTCGGCCTGATGCGCACGGTCAACATGGCCCACGGGTCGCTGTTCCTGGGGGCGGCCTACATCGCCCATGAGGTCCAGACCAACATGGTCGGCAAGGACGCCAACATCGACGCCCGAGACGTGAGCCTGCTCGCCTGGATCCTGCCGCTGCTGGCGGCCGGAGCCGTCGTGGCCCTCCTCGGCCTGCTCATGCAGCAGCTGCTGCTGCGTTGGAACCAGGGCCAGGACCTGCGTCAGGCCCTGATCACCCTTGCGATCTCGGTGATTGCCGCCGATCAGCTGCTGGCCCACTTCGGCGGGGTGGCCCAGCCGCTGAAGTGGCCCGGCACGGTCACCCATTTCTTTGAGATCGTGGGCGAGCGCTACGCCACCAGCCGGCTGTTCATGCTGGGGGTGGCGCTGGTGGTGGGAGCGCTGCTGTGGCTGTGGCTCAACCGGACCCGCATGGGAATGGTCATCCGGGCCGGTGTGGACGACCAGGAGATGGTCAGGGCTCTCGGCATCAACGTCACCCTCGTGTTCGCTGTCACCTTCGCGGTCGGGTCGTTCCTGGCCGGGGTGGGCGGGGTGCTGGGCGGATCGTTCGCCGGGTCGGTGGCGCCCGGCGTGGACGGAGCCTGGCTGCTCAACTCGCTGGTGGTGGTGATCATCGGAGGGCTCGGGTCGGTGAAGGGCGCCGTGGCCGGGTCGCTGCTGTACGGCATGGTGGTGGCCTTCTCGCCCGCGTACCTGCCCGCCGGCTACACCTACTACTCGGTCATATTCACGTTCGCGCTGCTGGCCGTGGTGCTGGCGGTGCGGCCCAACGGCCTCTACGGGCGGGTCGAATGAGCCCGACGGGTGCCGTGTCCGGATCGGGGCCGGCCCGCCGGCTGCTGTCGGCCCGCAACGCGGTCGTGGCCGCGGCGACCGCCCTGGCGCTGATGCTGCCCCTGTTCGGCTCGAACTTCTTCGTGGAGTTCGTGATGACCCGCACCATGATCCTGGGGATCGCGGCGGCCACCATCGTGTTCCTGGCCGCCTACGGGGGGATGGTCTCGCTGGCCCAGTACCTGTTCGCGGGCGTGGCCGGATTCATGATCGGCAATGCCGCGGTCGCCCAGGACGCGTGGTCGAAGGGCCTGAAGCTCGGCTGGAACCCGTGGGTGGCCGTGGTGTTCGCGCTGGCCGTCACCACGGCGGTCGCTCTCGTCCTTGGGGCGCTGGCGTCGCGCACGACCGGCATCTACTTCCTGATGATCACCCTCACCTACGCGGTCATCGGCTACTACGTGTTCGGGTCGATCACCCCGCTGTCGGGCTTCGGCGGGATCACCGGGATCGATCCGCCGGGCCTGTTCCAGGACCACCCGGTGCGCATGTACCTCGCCCTGGTGGTGCTGTCGGTGCTGGTCTACGCGGCCTTCCGGGCGGTGGCCGCGACCCCGTTCGGCATAGCGCTGCAGGGCATCCGCGACGACCCGGTCCGGATGGCGTCGCTCGGCTTCAACGTGTCGCTTCACCGCACGCTGGCGTTCACGCTGGCCGGGTTCTTCGCCGGGCTGGCCGGAGTGTTCAACGTCTGGTGGAACGGCCAGATCGACCCGACGTCGATATCCATCGGCCCCACGCTCGACCTGCTGATAGTGGCTGTCATCGGCGGAACCCTCAGCCTCGAGGGCGCCTGGCTGGGCGCGTTCGTGTTCGTGGTGGCGAACAACTATCTGCGCAATCTCCCCCTGGTGGATCGCGTCGGCATCACCGAGGCCCGCTTCAGCACCGTCGTCGGTGTGCTGGTGCTGCTCATCATGGTCCTCTCGCCCGACGGCCTCGCCGGAATCATCGAGCGCGTCCGGTCGGGCCTGTCCCGCCCCGGGCGGCCGTCGGAGACTTCCCGGCCGCCCTCACCGCCTTCTGACGCCCCGGCTGGAGCTGCGGCCGGCGCCGGGCCATGAGACGAGACCATCAAGATCGCGACCGCTCGCCGCGGTCCCGAAGCGGACGACCGTCCGCCCCATCAATGGAGGGATTTCAGCCCCCCGAGAGAAAGGACCACTCCATGAGAAACAAGCCAACGATCCGGCGGCTCCTGAGCCTGGTCGGCATCCTCGCCGCGTTCGCGTTGCTCGCCGCTTCCTGCGGCGACGATGGCGAGGAGGCTGCTACGACCACCACGGCCGCCCCGGCGACCACCGCGGCGCCGGCGGAGCCCGAGCCCGAGCCCGATCCGATGGAAGAGCCCGAACCGATGGAAGAGATGGATGCCGTCGTGCATCTCGGCATCCTCGGTGAGTGCGAGGGCGCCTTCGGTGCGTTCCACGAGGACGTGGTGGCCGGCGCGTCGCTGCCGTTCATCACGTTCGCGGGCGGCGCATCGAACTCGCCCACCAGCGCGCTGGAGGGCTTCAGCGGCGCCGTGGTCGCCGGCGTGCCCATCGAGGTCGTCGGCATCGGCTGCGGCGACGACACGCCCGACCGCATCATCCAGGAGGTCCGCAAGATCGTCGAGCAGGACGGCGCCAACGTGGTGATCGGCCCGCTCTCGGGAGATGAGAGCATCGCCGTCGCCAACTACGCCAAGGACCATCCCGACGTGACGTTCCTCAATGGAATCGCCGGAGCCCAGGAGACGACAATGGTCGTCCAGGCGCCGAACTTCTTCCGCTTCAACGGCGACGGCGCCCAGTGGAACGCCGGTCTCGGCGACATCCTCCACAATGTCGCCGGCTGGGACACGGCCGCAGTGATCGCGGACGACTACAGCTTCGGCTGGACCTCGACAGCGGGCTTCATCGCCGAGTTCTGCGCCGTCGGCGGCGACGTCGTGTCGAGGGTGTTCCCACCCTTGGGCACCACCGACTACTCGTCGTACGTCCAGCAGCTTCCCGACCCCGACGAGGTCGACGGCTACTTCTGGGCGGTCGGCGGCTCGGGAACCAACGCCTCGCTGGAGGCTTTCCTGAGCGCCAAGGGCGACCTGACCGGTGACCAGCACGCGGGCAACCTGTTCTTCAGCCCGGCGCTGGCCGCGGCTCTGGGAACCGACATCGCGGGGGCCTACGTCGGCGGCTTCGCCTCGCTGCCCGGCGACGTCTCGACCCCGGCCATCGAGGAGTACCTGGCGTCGGCGGACGCGGCGTGGGACTCGCTGGTCAGCCCCATGTCCGGGATGGAGGCCGGCTCGCCGCGGGCCGCGGCCGCGTTCGGCTTCTTCTACGGCTACTACAGCTCGGCGTTGGCCTTCATCATGGCCCTCGAGGACGTCGGCGGAGACCTGTCCGACAACCACGCCGCCCTGCGCGCCGCGCTGGCGGGCGTCGAGATCGACGGGCCCTACGGCAAGATCACCCTCGACGAGAACCGCCAGGCCATCGTGGACACGTCGGTGCAGCAGCTGGTGCTCAACGACGCGGGCGAGGTGGTGTCCCAGACCGTGGCACTGATCCCGGCCGTGGACCAGAGCTTCGGCGGCACCTTCAGCCCGACTACGCCGCCGCCGGACCGCGAGAACCCGACCTGCGAGGCCCGCGACCTGCCTTGGGTCGGCAACGCCGTCCCGGTGGTCGACGGCGTTCCGCAGGGCTGAGCGGACCGACCGGAGCGGCTCAGGTGAACACCGGCGCCACTGCCGCCGCCTCCGCCGCCAGGCCAGGGACTCTCCTGAGCCTGGAGGCGGTGGTGGTGGCGTTCGGTGGCCTGCGAGCGTTGGGCGGGGTGGACCTGCTCGTCGAGCGGGGCGACCGCTTGGCGCTGCTCGGACCCAACGGGGCCGGCAAGACCACGCTGTTCAACGTGATCGCGGGCGACATCAGCCCGACGGCCGGACGGGTGGTCATCAAGGGGATCGACTGCACCGAGCTGCCGGCGCGGTTCCGCCCCCGGCTGGGCGTGGCTCGCACCTACCAGAAGACCCGGCTGTTCCGAGGCTTGACCGTCGAGGACAACCTCTACCTCGCCCAGACCGGACGCTCCGGCCGGCACCTGGCGCTGCTGCGCTCCGGCGTCGACGCCGAGTTCCGGGAAAGGGCCCGGGCCATGGCCGAGACCGTTTGGCTGGCCGACCTGGTCGGCGCCGTCGCGGGCGATCTCTCCCACGGCCAGCAGCGACAACTCGAGATCGGCATGGCGCTGGTGACGGCGCCCGAGTTCGTCATGCTCGACGAACCGGCCTCGGGGCTGTCGCGGGGCGAGCGGGAGCGTCTGGTGCAGCTGCTGTCGAGCTTGGACCGCGACATCACGCTGCTGCTGATCGAGCACGACATGGATGTCGCCCTGCGGACCGCCCGCCGGGTGGTCGTGATGAACGAGGGCCGCACCGTGGCCAGCGGGACCCCCGAGGAGATTCGGGTCGATCCGCTGGTGCACGCCATCTACCTCGGGAGCGAGACCGACCTGAGCGAGGCCGACCGATGAGCGCGGCCGAGACGCTGCTGAGCGTCGAGGACCTCGAAGCCGGCTACGGGACGTCGCGGGTGCTGGAGGGCTTGACCTTCTCCATGGGCACCGAGGCGGTGTGCATCGTCGGCCGCAACGGCATGGGCAAGTCCACGCTGTGCAAGACGATCATGGGGCTGGTGACGCCGACGGCCGGGACCATCACCTTCTCGGGCCGCCGCATCGACGGCCTCGCCCCCGAGAAGGTGGCCCGATCCGGCATCGCCTACGTCCCCCAGGGACGCCGCCTCTTCCCGTCGCTCACGGTCGAGGAGCACCTGGCAATGCTGGCGCCCGAGTCGAAGGGCAAGCGCTGGACGCCTGCGGCCGTCTACGAGCTGTTTCCTCGCCTGGCCGAACGCCGCAGCAACGGGGGTGCAGAGCTCTCCGGCGGCGAGCAGCAGATGCTGGCCGTGGGCCGGGCCCTGCTGCTCAACACCCCGTTGATCGTCATGGACGAGCCCTCTGAGGGGCTGGCCCCGAGCATCGTGGACGACCTGATCGACGTGGTGCACCGGCTCGTGTCCGAGGGCGTGGCCCTGCTGGTGGTGGAGCAGAACCTGCGGGCGGCCACCGCCATGTCGCCCCGCCAGCTGGTGATGACCTCGGGTCGCATCGAGGTCGAGTTGACCGCCTCGGAGCTCCTGGAATCGACGGAACTGCAAAGCACCTATCTGGGTGTGGACGCCTGATTCGACTCTGGTCGAGAACCTGGACGAATGCCTGATCCGACACCGATCGACACCACCGCGCGCGTAGGCGGGGCGCCCTCCGACGAGCGGGCAGGCAACGGCTATGATCGCGCCGGCATGGCCTCCGTGGGTGCCCTATCGCTGTATGCCGCCATGTTGCGGGGCGAGTTGGAGGGCGATGAGGCGCTGCAGGCCAGCCGGCACATCTTCGAGCTGGTGCTCAACAGCGTGCATCACGCCATCTGGTGGAAGGACGCCAACTCGGTGTTCCTGGGATGCAACCGCAAGCTCGCCGAGTACGCAGGGGTCGGCCATCCCAGCGAGCTCATCGGCAAGACCGACGCCGACTGTGCCTGGGGCGCCGCCGAGGTTCCTCGCAGCGGAACGCCCTGGTTCCAGGATCACGACCGCATGGTCATTGAGACGGGCGAGCCGCTGATCGGATTGCGCGAACAGGTCCGGATCGCGGGCGGGCGGGTGATCTGGGTCGAGACCAACAAGGTGCCCCTGACCGACTTCGACGGCAAGGTCGTGGGCACGTTGGGCACCTTCACCGACATAACGTCGAGGATCGAGGCCGAGGCCGAACTGCAGCGCACCCTCGAGGATCTCGACGAGCGGGTTCGGGAGCGTACGTCCGAGCTGTCCCGGGCCAACGAGACCCTCAGGCGGGAGGTCGAGGAGCGGGTCAGGCTCGAGGCCCAAGAGCGAGCCCAGCGCAGCCACGCCGAGGCTCTGCGGGACACCGCCGCCGCCGTGGCCCGCTCGCTGCAGCTCGACGATGTGATCGAGCAGGTGCTCATAGGCGTGGAGCGGCTCTGCGACCATGAGCGCAGCTACGTGGCGTTCTACGACAACGAGGGAGTGCTCGAGCTGGCCGGCGAGCGCTTTCCGGGCCGGCCCGACCGGGGCGCTCCCGAGCCGCACACCCGCGTCACCGACCCCCTCGGTGGCTGGTCCCCGCCCGAGCGGTCCGCTGACGACGGACGCGCCGGCGCGGCGGCGGACGGTGCCGCCTCGGTGTCCATCGTCAACGGCGCGGTGGTGCTGCCGCTGCAGGCTGCGGAGACCCCCAGCGGCTGCCTGGTCATAGAGCCGCGGCCCGGCCAGGAGCTCAGCCCTTCCGACATCGATCGCCTGGCCACCCTGGCCGATCAGGCGTCGTCGGCGATATCGAACAGCCGCTCGCTGGTGATGGCCCGCTCCCTGGCCGCCCTCGAGGAGCGCCAGAGCCTCGCCAACGACCTGCACGACTCGGTGAGCCAGACGCTGTGGACGGCCACCCTCATGGCCGAGACCCTGGCCCGCGCGCCCGACCTCGGCGACGACCTGCGCGACCGGGCGGAGCGGCTGCACTCCCTCACCGGCGGGGCCCTCTCGGAGATGCGCACCCTGCTGCTGGAGCTGCGCCCCTCGGTGATCGAGGAGACCCCGTTCGCGGACCTGGTCCAGCAGCTGGTCTCCGCGTTCGAGAGCCGCCGGAGGGACAAGTGCCATGTGTGCCTCGACCGGGGTGTGGAGCCGCTGCCGGCCATCAAGGTGGCTCTCTATCGCATCCTGCAGGAGTCGCTCAACAACGTCTCGCGGCATGCGGCCGCCGAGAACGTGCATATCTCCGTCGCCGTGGACGGCGGTGCGCTGACGATGCGCGTCCGCGACGACGGCGCCGGCTTCGAGACCGGCTCAGCGGCGGAGCATTTCGGACTGAGGATCATGGCCGAGCGGGCCGAGGCGATCGGCGCGTCGCTGCAGGTCGACAGCCGCACGGGTGAGGGCACGGCGGTCTCGGTGACCGTCCCTGAGGTGGTGGGGCTGCTCGTCGGCTCGCCGGAGGCGACGCCATGAGCGACTCGGCCGCGGGCTCGATCCGCGTGATCGTGGTGGACGACCACGACCTGCTGCGCGAGGGCGTGACCGCCTGCCTGGACGGCTACGACGACATCGAGGTGGTCGGCACCGCCCACAACGGTGTGGTGGCCGTGGACCGGGTGGTGGAGATGCAGCCCGATGTGGTCGTCATGGATCTGATAATGCCCGGCGGCGGAGGCGTGGAGGCGATCGAGGAGATATCGCGACGGGCTCCCGAGGTGAGGATCCTGGCCCTCACCAGCTTCACCGACGGCGCGCTGTTGCGCTCGGCGCTCGAGGCGGGCGCCACCAGCTTCCAGCTGAAGAGCGTCTCGGGCGACGACCTGGCCGCGTCGATTCGCTTCACCGCCGCGGGCCAGTCCGCCATGGACGCCTCGGTCACCCGCCTGATCGCCTCCGACCACGACGTGCTGCGGGGGCTGACCGACCGGGAGCGCGAGGTGGCCGAGTTGCTGGCCACGGGACTGTCCAATGCCGAGATCGCCGAGCGCCTCTACCTGAGCATCTACACAGTGAAGAACCACGTGAGCAACATCTTGATGAAGTTCAACGTGCAGTCGCGCACGGAGTTGGTCGCCATGATCCTCAACGACCGCTTCCGGGACCGCCCCAAGCTCCCGCCGCGCCCGTAGGAGTGTGCTGAGCAGTGCAGTCTCCGACGACCCCGAGCCGGCGGCGGGGCGCAGGTGTTGGCGCGAGCGGCAGCAGCGGCGCGGCCCATCGCGCGCGCCTAGTGCTTTGGAGCCACTCCCATCGGGGCGGGAAGGTTGCTCCGCTAGCGCCTGTTGCGCGGCGCTCGCGTCCATTTGAATCCGAGTCAGCACGTACGGCGGTGAGCGGTCTGCCGCGGGTGGGCTCGCGAACTGCCACAGGAGGTTCCTCATGACATCGACCGCGACGGCGGGCGCGGCTGCGGTGAGCGCGCCGACCTCCGAGGCCGAGGCGGTGGCCGCGGTGACGCAGCAGCCGAACGCCACGGTGCTCGCGGGGGGCACGCTGCTCGTGCCCCAGCACAATCTGGGCCACGCGGAGATCGAGCGAGTCGTATGGCTGGGCAGGGCGGGCATGAGCGCGATCGTCCGGTCGAACGGGAGCATCACGGTGGGAGCGGCCACCCCTCTTGCGAAGTGTGCCGGACTGCCCGCCCCGGCGGGTCCGTGCGCCGCTCGAATCGGCGACAACGAGGTGAACGCCCAAGCCACCATCGGTGGCAATGTCTGTTCACCGGCCCCCTACGGCGACATGCGCGGTCCGCTTCTCGCACTCGGCGCGCAGTTGCACTGGGCCGACGCCGACGGGAAGCACACCGGCGGCGTGACCGACTTCGTGGCCGCAGGCGGATCCCGTCCCGGCGTGCTGCTGCTCGACGTCGCCTTCGCGGTGCCCGCAGCGGGCTCATTCGTCGCTCTGCGGCGCCACCACACCCAGTCTCTCTGTGCCCTGGCGGTCAGCGCGGTCCGCGGCGGCGACGGCGCCGTCGCCATCGCGGCCACCGGCGCCGCTCCGGACGCCTGCCGCCTGCACGCAGCCGAGGCGGTACTGGCCGGCGGGGGGGCGATCGCCGAAGCGGCGGCAGCCGCGGCAGCCGATGCCGATCCGTACGACGACGCTCTGGCGTCGGCGGCCTATCGCCGGCGGGTGCTGCCCGTCTACGTCGCCAGGGCCCTCGAGCAGATTGGAGAGTGACATGGATCTGACCGTCAATTCCGTCGCCCGAACGGTGCAGTCGCCGCCGCTCGCCTCGCTGTTGACGGTGCTGCGCGAGGAGCTCGACATCACGAGCCCCAAGGCCGGATGCGAGTCCGGCAGTTGCGGGGCGTGCACAGTGCTCATCGACGGCGAGCCCCGACGGTCGTGCCTGACTGCGGTCTGCGCGGTGGACGGCGCGGAGGTCACGACCGTGGAAGGGCTGGGCACGCCCGAGGACCTGTCCAGGGTCCAGCAGGCCTTCATCCACCACTACGCGGCCCAGTGCGGGTTCTGTACCGACGGCCTGGTCGTGGCCGCCACCGCCTACGTCAGCGCGGGGGGCTCGGCCGACACGGCCGCGATAAGCGACGCTCTGGCCGGGCACTACTGCCGGTGCACCGGGTACGTGAAGATCATCGAGGCCGTGGCGGCCGTCGCCAGGGGCGACGAGTTCGACATCGCAGCGACCGCCTCGAGTGCGAACAACACCTATGTGACCATCGCGGGAGCCGGGTCGTGAGAACCGCTGGACGCACGACGTCAGGAGGATGTCGATCATGAAAGTCGTAGGAGCCCGCCTGCCGCGCTATGACGGTGTGGGCCATGTGACCGGGCGCACCACCTATGTGGACGACGTCCGGATGCCGGGCATGCTTCACGCGGCCGCTCTGCGCTCGCCGCACCACCACGCTCGGATCACCGGCCTCGATGTGAGCGCCGCCGAGGCCATGACGGGCGTGCACGCGGTGATCACCCACGCCGATGTGCCCCTGCTGGTGTACGGCCACCTCTCCGGTGCGGGCATCCCCGGTGACGAGCCGCTGCTGGCCAAGGACCACGTCCGCTACCGGGGCCAGCCGGTGGCGCTGGTCGCGGCCGACACCGTCGAGGCGGCCCGGGCCGCCTGCGCCGCCATCGAGGTGGGCTACGAGGAACTGCCGGCGCTGTTCGATGTGCGCCTCGCTTTCGAGGACGACGCACCGGTGGTCAACGACACCTTCGGCAACTGGTACAACCAGTACGAGGGGAACCTCGACGTGCGCCAGATCCGCAAGGGCGACACCGAGGCGGCCTTCGACGCGGCCGACCTCGTCGTGTCCGGCGTCTACCGGACCCAGTCCCAGGAGCAGGCGCCCCTGGAGACCCAGGTGTGCGTGGCCGTTCCCGAGCCCGACGGCCGCCTCACCGTCCACACCTGCACCCAGGCCATGTACTTCTCGCTCGGGGTGGTGTGCTCCCACCTCCAGATGCCCATGAGCGAGATCAAGATGGTGGGCGGCACCGTGGGCGGCGGCTTCGGCGGCAAGGTCGACACCGCCTCGGATTCGCTGACCGCGCTGGCCGCGCAGAAGTCGGGGCGGCCGGTCAAGTGGCGCTGGACCCGGGAGGAGGAGATGCTCGCCTCGGGAAACCGCGGACCGTGGCACATGGAGATCATCGACGCGGTCAGCCGTGACGGATGGATCCTGGGACGCAAGATGCTCACCATCCACGACGCCGGCGCCTACGGCCGCTTCTCGGTGTACGGCCTGACCAAGCACAGCTTCCACCACACCGGCGCCTACAGCATCCCCAACCTGCATTTCGACGGCTACGTGGTGTTCACCAACCGGATCCCCACCACCGCCATGCGCGGCTACGGCGTCACCGGCCTGTCCACCGCCATCGAGCTGCATGCCGAGCGGGTCGCCCGGGAGCTGGGAATGGACCCCTACGAGTTCCGGCTCAAGAACGCCAACCGCGTCAACGACACTTCCCCCAACCGCATCGCCTACGAGGATCCGAGCACCGTGGAGGTGCTCCAGTCGCTGGCGTCGGCCACCGGCGCCGAGTTGAGCGACGAGCTTCGGACGATGACCAGGGACCAGCGCACCGGCGACATGCTGCCGGAGCACTTGACGGCCCAGGTCGGATCAGGAGGAGGCCACTGATGGCGATTCATCGAGGCAAGGGCCTCGCCACCGTCGAGTACCCGACCGGCATGAACCAGAACGGCGACCCGTCGCAGGCGTGGATCAAGGTCAAGCCCGACGGCCGGGTAGACGTGTTCTCGGGCACCGCCGACATCGGCAACGGCTCCAAGACCATCCAGTCCCAGATCGTGGCTGAGACGATCGGCGTCCCCTACGACTGGGTGACTTACGACAACTCCAACACCGACTCGTCGCCCATGTGCACCGGCACCTTCGCATCGCGGGCCACGTTCGTGGCCGGCAACGCGGTGTTGAAGGCGGCCCGCCAGGTGCGCGAGCGCATCCTGGCGGTGGCGTCGCGCGAACTGGAGATCGATCCCGCCGACCTCGAGGTCGCCGACGGCGCGGTGTCGGTCAGGGGAACGCCGGCGAAGTCGATGGGCGTGGACGAGGTCGCCGGGGCGGCCACCTTCGTGCACGGCGAGCTGCTCACCGGCGACGGCGCCCACCTCAACCCCGGAGCGGCCATCGTCGACCCCGAGACCGGCGAGGTGGACAGGCCGCCCCATGCGGCCATCTCCTACGCGGCCTGCTCGGCCGCGGTCGAGGTGGACGACGAGACCGGCGACGTGCATGTGCTGGAGCTCACCCACGTCTACGACATCGGCCGGGCCATGAACCCCACCCTGGTGGAGGGCCAGATCGAGGGCGGCGCGGTGATGGGCCTCGGCTTCGGCGTGCTGGAGAACTGCTACCCCTACTATCCGAGCGCCGAGCATCGCGGCGGCGACATGAGCACCTACCACGTGCCGACCATGGCCGAGCTGCCCGAGATCCGCAACGTGCTCATGGAGAACCCGTCCTCCGGGGGGCCCTACGGCGCCAAGGGCATCGGCGAGATGGCCAACAACGCCCAGCCCGCGGCGATCGCCAACGCCATCCACGACGCCGTGGGTGTGTGGGTCACGGAGTTCCCCATCACACCCGAGCGGGTGCTGGCCGCCCTCGACGCCAAGCGCGAGGGCCGCGGCGAGCCCCGCCGCGAGGGCCGGGTGGTGGCATTCGACGAGGAGATGTCGATCAACAGATTCTCGTCGACGATCACCTGGGGCCCTGACGTGGCCCCGCCGATGTGCGCCCTGCGTCCCGCCGGCGGGCCCTCACCCGCTTCTCAAGACCCATTCACAGGGAGGTTGAACCAATGACCCTGCGCGCCAACGACGACCGGTTCCGGGGGCTCGTGGACGGAGACGCCGCGGTCGAGGTGATCGGCAGCGGCTTCAACTTCACGGAGGGCCCGATCTGGCATCCCCGCGACCACTACCTGCTGTTCTCGGACATGCCCGGCGACGTGCGCCGCCGCTGGCAGGACGGCGAGGTCACCGAGGTGCGGCGGCCGGCCGACAAGTGCAACGGCATGACCTATGACGCCGACCTGAACCTGATCGTGTGCGAGCACTCCACCTCCAAGGTGATGCGCGAGCGCCCCGACGGCAGCCGTGAGACGGTGGCGTCGCACTACGAGGGGGTGGAGCTGAACAGCCCCAACGACGTGGTGGTGCGGGCCGACGGCACGGTCTACTTCTCAGACCCGTGGTACGGCCGCATGCCCGGCTTCGGGGTCGAGCGACCCCGCGAGCTGGGCTGGCAGGGCGTGTTCCGGGTCGCGCCCGGCGCCGACGGCGCCACCCAGCTCTGCGTCGACCAGGACACCTTCGACCAGCCCAACGGCCTGTGCTTCTCGCCCGACGAGTCGCTGCTGTACATCAACGACACCACCCACGCCCTGGTGCGGGTGTACAGCGTGAACGCCGACGGCTCCCTCGACGGCGGCGATGTGTTCGTCGACGGCCTGTCCGACGACGACGTGGCCGGCGTGCCCGACGGCATGAAGTGCGACGAGCAGGGCAACATCTGGGTGACGGGCCCCGGCGGCGTGTGGGTGTTCGACGCCGACGCCAACCACCTGGGCACCGTCGAGATCGACGAGGTGGTGGCCAACCTGCACTGGGGAGGACGCGACTTCCACACCCTGTTCTTCGCTTCGTCCACCACCGTGCGGGCGCTGCCGACCATCGTCGGCCCCCACCGCGAGGCTTTCATGGGGGCCTGAGGGCGCCCACACGCCGAGCCGCGCCCGCATCCACCACCCGAACATCCGCCACCCGAACTTCCCGAGTCCACCCTCGAACCTCGAAGGAGGCCCCATGGCATTGGAACTGGACCCTGGACGCTGTGCCCTGATCATCCAGGACATGCAGAACGCGTCCCTCACCGAGGGCGGTGCGTTCTCGACGCCGGAGTCCCGCGCCCACCACGCGGAGCAGAATCTCGAAGCCAACATCAACCGCCTCGCGGACCGGTGCCGCGGGCTCGGCATCCCGGTGCTGCACGTGTGGTTCATCGTGGAACCGGGCTCGCCCGGCTTCAAGGTGAACGCCGGCCTGTTCGAGGCGGTGGCGTCCTCTGGCAGCCTCGACCGCGGCACATGGGGAGCGGAGCCGTCGCCGGCCACGGCTCCCAAGGAAGGCGACTTCATCATCGAGAAGATGCGCATGAGCGCCTTCCACGACACCCGGCTCGACACCATGCTCAAGGGCTTCGGCCGCGACACGCTGATCCTCAGCGGGGTGCTCACCAACATGGCCATGTCGCACACGGCCCGCACCGGCGCCGACCTCGGTTACTACGTCGTCTTCCCGGAGGACGCATCCGGCTCCTTCGACGGCGAGTGGCACCGGGTGGCGGTCGACTACGCCCTGCAGAACGTCTCCACCGTCACCGACACCGACGCCGTCTTGGCCGCACTGGGTTAGCCCGGCGCCCGTAGGCGCGCCCGGGTTCTCGGCGTTGCCGGCGCGGGCGGGTTCTCGGCGCTCTCGGGGTTCTCGGCGTTGCCGGCGCGGGCGGGTTCTCGGCGTTGCCGGGGTTCTCGGCGTTGCCGGGGCGGGCGGGTTCTCGGTGCTCTCGGCGACCGATCGACGAAGTCGGGCGCGGCGCGGTGGCGCCGTGCTCGGCGCATGGCACGCTAGGGCGATGACCGCGGCCGCCGATCCAGCCGTCTCCCGTCCCAACGGTCCCGCCGAGCGCCCGGCCGAGCGGGTCTTCAGCGCCTCGGTGGTCGTGTCGGGATTCCGCTGCTTCCTGGCCTACGTTCTGTTCCCGTGGCTGCTGCCCGCAGCGGGCATCGCCTCGGGGGTGGGCTCGGGTCTGGGCCTCGCCATCGGCGCGGTGGCCATCGTGTTCAACCTGCTGAGCATCCGGCGCTTCCAGCGGGCCGGTCACCGCTGGCGATGGGCGATCACCGCCCTGAACGGCGGGATCATCGTGCTGCTGACCGTCCTCATAGTGATGGACCTGACCGACCTGCTGGCCTGATCGGGGGATTCGCAGCGGGAGAGGCCGTTCTTGGCTCTGTGGGCTGCCAGTTCGTGCGGGACGCGTGCGGGTTGGGGGATTGGCAGCGGGAGAGGCCGTTCTTGGCTCTGTGGGCTGCCAGGTAGACTCGGCCGGGCCGTGACCACGATCCCAGACTTCTCGCGGGTCGAGCTTCGCGACGGCGACGCTGTTGCCCGCCCGGCCCCATCACTCCCGGACGGTCCGGTGTTCGAGACCCCCGAGGGCATCGACGTGGTGCCGCTGGCCGGTCCGGCCGACCTCGAGGGCGCCGACTTCGTCAGCAGCTACCCGGGCCTGCCCCCGTTCGTGCGCGGCCCCTATCCCACCATGTACGTGACCCGGCCCTGGACGATCCGCCAGTACGCGGGATTCTCGACCGCCGAGGAGTCCAACGCCTTCTACCGCCGCAACCTGGCCGCGGGCCAGCGGGGCCTGTCGGTGGCTTTCGACCTGCCCACCCATAGGGGCTACGACTCCGACAATCCGAGGGTGGCGGGCGACGTGGGCATGGCCGGGGTGGCCATCGACTCGATCCTCGACATGCGGATCCTGTTCGACGGGATCCCGCTGGATCAGATGACGGTGTCGATGACCATGAACGGCGCGGTGCTGCCGGTGCTGGCGCTCTACGTGGTGGCCGCCGAGGAGCAGGGCGTGAGGCCCGAGCAGCTCGCCGGAACCATCCAGAACGACGTGCTCAAGGAGTTCATGGTCCGCAACACGTTCATCTACCCGCCGGCGCCGTCGATGCGGATCGTGGCCGACATCATCGCCTTCACCGCCGAGCGGATGCGGAGGTTCAACTCGGTCTCGGTGTCGGGCTACCACATGCAGGAGGCCGGAGCCACCCTCGACATCGAGCTGGCCTACACCCTCGCCGACGGCGTGGAGTACGCCCGGGCAGGCCTGGCCGCGGGGCTGGGCATCGACGAGTTCGCGCCCCGGCTCAGCTTCTTCTGGTGTGTGGGCATGAACTTCTTCATGGAGGTGGCCAAGCTGCGGGCCGCCCGCCTGCTGTGGGCCCGGCTCATGAGCCGGTTCAAGCCCAGCGATCCCCGCTCGCTGTGCCTGCGGACCCACTGCCAGACCAGCGGCTGGAGCCTCACCGCCCAGGATCCCTACAACAACGTGGTCCGCACCTGCGTCGAGGCCATGGCCGCGGTCCAGGGCCACACCCAGTCGCTGCACACCAACGCCTTCGACGAGGCGCTGGCCCTGCCCACCGACTTCTCGGCCCGCATCGCCCGCAACACCCAGCTGTTCCTCCAGCACGAGTCGGGCGTCACCCGCACCGTGGACCCCTGGGGCGGCAGCTACCACGTGGAGCGGCTCACCAAGCTGCTGGCCGAGCGGGCCTGGACCCACATCTGCGAGGTCGAGGAGCTGGGCGGGATGGCCGCGGCCATCTCTACCGGCCTGCCCAAGCTCCGCATCGAGGAGGCCGCGGCTCGCACCCAGGCCCGCATCGACTCGGGCCGCCAGGCCGTGATCGGCGTGAACCGCCACCGGGTCTCCGACGGAGCGGGCGCACCGGTGGAGGTCCGCCGCATCGACAACGCCGAGGTCCGCCGCCGCCAGATCGCACGGCTGGAGCAGCTGCGGGCGGAGCGGGACGAGGCCTCTCTCCGGGCCGCCCTGGACGCCCTGACGGCGGCCGCCCGCACCGGCGAGGGGAACCTGCTGGAACTGTCGATCGACGCCGCCCGGGCCCACGCGACCGTCGGAGAGATCAGCGACGCGCTCGAAACCGTCTACGGTCGTCATGTGGCCGAGATCAGAGCGGTGCAGGGCGTGTACCGCAACGAGGCCCGCGGCCCGGATTCGGGCGACGGCATCGAGGCCGGCGGGGTCGATGACGTCCGGGGCCGGGTGGACGAGTTCGCGGCCCGGCGCGGGCGGCGGCCCCGCATCCTGGTGGCCAAGGTCGGCCAGGACGGCCACGACCGGGGCCAGAAGGTGATCGCCACCGCCTTCGCCGATCTCGGCTTCGACGTGGACGTGGGTCCGCTGTTCGCCACGCCGGCAGAAGTGGCCCGCCAGGCCGTCGAGGCTGATGTGCATGTGGTCGGGGTGTCCTCGCTGGCCGCGGGACACATGACTCTGGTGCCGGAGTTGCGCGACGCGCTGGAGCGGCTCGGACGCAGCGACATTGCCATAGTCGTCGGCGGGGTCGTCCCCGATGCCGACGTCGACGAATTGCTGGCGGCGGGCGCGCTGGCTGTGTACCAGCCCGGGACTGTGATATCCGAGGCTGCCGCCGGACTGCTGGAGCACCTCTAGGCATGGACGAGTTGGTCGCCGGCGTGCTGGCGGGTGACCGCACGGCGTTGGGGCGGGCCATCACCCTGGTGGAGTCGACCCGGCCCGACGACCGCCGTCTCGCCCAGGAGCTGCTCTCGGCGCTGCTGCCGCATGCCGGGGGAGCCCACCGGGTGGGTATCAGCGGCGTGCCCGGTTCGGGCAAGTCGACGCTGATCGACACCCTGGGCGCCCGGCTGACAGGCGCCGGCCACCGGGTCGGCGTGCTGGCGGTCGACCCCTCGAGCACGATCACGGGCGGGTCGATCCTGGGCGACAAGACCCGCATGGCCCGGCTGGCCGCCGACGACCGCGCCTTCATCCGACCCTCGCCTTCGGCCGGAACGCTCGGCGGTGTCACCAGCACGACCCCCAACGCGATCACGGTCCTGGAGGCGGCCGGCTACGACGTGGTGCTGGTGGAGACCGTCGGCGTCGGCCAGTCCGAGGCGGCCGTGCATGCGTCGGTCGACTGCCTCTGTGTGCTGACGCTGGCCGGCGCGGGCGACGAGCTGCAGGCGGTCAAGCGGGGCCTGCTGGAACTGGCGGACGTGCTCGCGGTCAACAAGGCCGACGGCGCCAACGAGCAGGCGGCCCGCCTGGCCGCGGCCGAGCTCCGCCGGGCCCTGCCCCTGCTGGCCCCGACGAGCGAGGACGGGCCGACCCCAGTGATGACGGTCTCGGCGGCGACCGGAGCGGGAGTGGACGAGCTGTGGGAGTGCATCGCCGAGCACCGCCGCCTGCTCGAAGCGTCCGGCGGCCTGGCTCGCCGCCGGGCCCGGGGCCGCCTGGCCTGGATGCAGGTGCTGCTAGAGCGCGGCCTGCTCGAGCAGTTCGAGTCACGTCCCGGCGTTGCCGACCGCCGGGCCGACCTAGAGCAGGCCGTGGAGCGAGGCGAGATCACCCCCGAAGCCGCCGTCGACCAACTCCTATCGGCCTAGTGTTCCGAGTCGCTAGCTCATGGTGTATTGGCATGCGGCCAAGTCGCGCGGCATAGCGGCCCCTCCAGCCATTGTGCCAGCCGCGAGGTAGCCGTGCTGCCATCTGTGTGCAGAAACCTGTCATATGGACGGAAAACTGCACACAGATCGCCACGCCCTCACGCGTCCCCTGTGGCGCAGTGGGCACCCGCCGCCGGGCCGAGGCGTGTAGAGGCATGTCTGCCGCTAGTGACGTCCAGTGTCGCGGCTGCCAAGTAATGTTCAGGTGGCATGTCGTCACAGTCAAGGAGCCTGACTTGAACGGTTCTCAGCGCACCATCCGTTGTGGCCGCCGCAACCGCGCAAGACCTGCGCATGGCCGCTCCGACAAGGGCTCGGCTGCTGTGCGCCGGACCAAGTCGAGTGCCGTCCTCGCAGCCCTCGCAGCCGTCATTCTCGTCGCGTCGGCATGCAGCGCCGATCCCGATGCCGCGCCCGATCTGGATGCCATGAGCACACGAACCCACCGAAGGGCAGCCGGCTCCATCTGGCGCAATCCCGAACCTGTGCCACAAGCGATGACACCAGAGGCTCCGCGATGAGCGACATGTTCAAGCCCGTGCCCTGGACGGTGCAGGATCTTGTTGCGGCGGTGCAGTCTGGCGCTTTGCGCCTGCCGGACATCCAGCGGCCCTTCGTGTGGGAGAAGGTCAAGGTGCGCGACCTGGTGGACTCGATCTATCGCGGCTACCCGGTTGGAGAATTGATGTTCTGGAACTCCGCTGGCGATGACGGTCGAACGATCGGCTCGGAAGTGAAGACCAAGACTGCGACGGCCAAGATCGTCGACGGACAGCAGCGCCTGACGAGCCTGTACGCCGTCATGACAGGCGAGCCGGTCGTCGATGACGACTACCGAAGTGCGGCCATCAAGATCGCGTTCAACCCGTTCACCGAGCAGTTCGAGGTGCAGAGCGCCGCGCTGAAGAAGAGCCGCGACTGGATCCCAGACATCTCCGCCGTGTTCAAGAGCCCGTTCCAGGCAAGAAAGGCGTTCATCGGCCGATACCAAGAGGAGCATGAACTCAGCGAGGCTGACGAGGAGGAGCTCGAAGCCGTATTCGTTCGACTCCATGGCATCAGGGACTACCTGTTCACGGTGGTCGAGATTCAGCCCGACGCCGAGCGGGAACAGGTCGCCGACGTGTTCGTGAGGATCAACTCCGAGGGGGTCAACCTGACCCAGGCGGACTTCATCCTGACCTGGTTCAGTGTCTTCTGGGACGAGGGCCGCGAAGCGCTGGAGCGCTTCTCGCGCCACGCCAGGCTCACTGTCGAGACTGCGTCCGCGCAGGACGGCGAGCAAGTCTCGTGGACGCCGAAGAACCACTACATCGAGCCGGAGCCGGGGAGAATGCTCAGAGCGGTTGTAGCGGTCGGCCAGGGCCGCGCCCGCCTTCGGAACGCCTACAGCGCTCTGCGCGGACGCGACCAGCGGACTAGGCGTATCGACGAGGAGCAGCGCGACAGGGAGCTTGATCGCCTGAAGGCGGCGCAGAGCGAGGTGTTGAAGCCATCGCACTGGGACGGCTTCCTCCATGTGTTGGCGAAGGCCGGCTTTCGGTCAAAGAAGATGATCACGTCCAACAACACCGTGATCTACACCTACGCCCTGTGGCTGATCGGCTCGACAAGATTCAATGTGGACAAGGCGACGTTGAGCAGCCTCATGGCGAGGTGGTTCTTCATGGCACAGACCACGGGCCGCTACACGAACTCGCCCGAGAGCACCATGGAGGAAGACCTCGCTCGCTTCAACGACAGCAAGTCAACCAACCCGCAAGACTTCATCGCGATAGTCGACGGCGTGATAGCAACGGTGCTCACTCCAGACTTCTGGGAGATACGGCTGCCCGACGACTTCATCACGTCGACTACTGGAGCACCCGCGTACAAGGCGTACGTCGCCGCCCTCAACGTCCTCGACGCAGACCTGTTCGCCATCAACGAGAAGGTGAGGGACTGGATGGACCCCTCCGCGGGCACGGCCACGGGCGTGGAGACGCATCACTTGTTCCCGAGGGCGCACCTGAAGAGAGAGGAGATCACGACGACGAGGAGCATCAATCAGGTAGCCAACTATGCCCCAACGGACTCAGCGACCAACAAGATCATCGGGGATCGGCCACCAAGCGACTACTGGCCCGAACTGGCCGCAGCCCGCAAACTCACCGGCGAGGTGCTCATCAACCAGCAGTTCTGGCACGCGCTGCCGGACGGTTGGGAATCCATGAAGTACGAAGAGTTCCTCGACAAGCGCCGACACACCATGGCGCGAGTCACAGAAGAGGGCTTCCGACGGTTGTCCGACCCCCACTACAAGCCGAGCACCATCACAGCGAGCCGCGCCGCTGCCGAGCCGGAAGCGACCACGCCCCCCTCGCTCAGTGAACTGGTCGCCAGCGGAGTGCTCAAGGCGGGAAACATGCTCATTCCTGCCAATCCGGAGCGTGATAACACAATCGCCGAGATCACGCCCGATGCCCTCATCGAGCTAGACGGGCGCGTCTACGACTCGCCGCTGCGAGCGGCACGAGCCGACGGCGATGAGCGCTCCGACGGTTGGGACTACTGGGTTCTGCTGGACGACTCGGATCCGCCTCGGACGCTCCAGCAGATAGCGAACGGTATGGCTTCGTAGGCAGCGAACAGGGCTCACTCGCTGCCATGCTGCTTGCCACTTAGGACCGCTGGGGCTGCACCGCCATCCATGCGACTAGACGCACATCCTCGTTGCTGATTGGCCTGAGGGCTCAGAACACTAGCAGACGCCCGTGATGACGGGCCGCGGCCGACGGGCCTGATCGAGCCCTGACCCCCGGCCGGACCGGCAAGGTTCGGAACTGCCAGGCTCCGACCGGGCGTGGAGTTCAGAGTTCTCGAATCATGGAGTGTGTGATCTCTCCGAAAATTGGAGGCGTAGCCAAGGCCATGCAGTCGCTGCCCTCCGCCCGCTCCCGGGTGGACACGACCCGGCGCGGCGATCCCGCCCGCCTCTTCGTCGTGACCGCCCTCGGGCCCCGGCTACCAGACCGACGACAAGACCGCGGTCTGCCGCTGACCGCGCTCAAGCCCTGACCCGCCGAGATGTCATCGTGGTCGGCGGCGAGGTCCGCAAGAACACGCTGGCAATGGTCGACGCCACCACGATCGCCTCTATCGAGCCCCTCTTCGTCGACACATTGTTCATCAGCGACCGGTGGCTGAAGCCTGCGCTCAAGCCTTGGCGCCTGCCGGGCCATCAGTCGAGGAGGCCTTCGGCCGCGGCCTTGCGCATCGCCTCGCCTCGGTCGGACACTCCGAGAGCCTTCCACAGCTTGGACAACTCCCGGTACATGGAGCTTCGCGAGTAGCCGAACTCGTCGGCCAGATCGACGATCGCGGCACCCGACGCGACCCCCTCGAGCAGCCGCTGCTGAGCGTCGTCGAGCGCCTGCATCGACGGTGCGCCCATATGTCGCTGCACCGCGTCGGCGGCTCGTTCAAGGCGGCAGGCTCCCTCGCGGGAGGCCAGCGCGGCCAAGCGGTCGAAGCGGATCACCATCGGGGTGCGGTCATCGATCACAGGCGACTCACCCACGTCCGGCGTAGCCGCCCCAGCCCGCTCAGATGAGAGCCAGCCCATGATCGCGGCACTCGCGTTTCGCATGTAGCCAGCGACGATCACCCAGTCCTCGGCCAACTCCGCCTGGATGGCCTGTGTGGCCATCGTGTCGGCGCTGTGGTGGAACAACGAGGCGATGTCGCGCTGGTAAGGAGCAGGCAGCGACTCGCCATAGACGCGCACAGCCTCGGAGTGGTACTCCGCTTCCCACAGCCTGTAGTGAGGCCCCTCCGGCACCCCGAAGCGGTGGGCGTCCGTGATGGCGCGCGCCCCGCCGACGATGCGCCCGCAGGCCAGATGCGCCCTCGTCAACTCGTCGCCGCTCGACGCTGCAACAGCCACAGGACCCGAAACATATCGGCCGATCTGTCGCATCCACCGGTGGAGTTCGCCAACGTTGGCACACATGTCCCAGCAATCTGGGACATTCGCTTCACAACTTGACACACATGTCCCACACAACGCCGCCCACGCTGGACGTGCACACGCACAACGCCAACCAAGCGGAGTCACAGTGGCTTCGGCGCACGCGAAGGAGGACATATGGCACAGCAAGCGAAGCACGGCCTGCGGGCTGGCAAGCGAAGTCGACTCAGGTTGAGATACAAGGGCAAGATCATTTTCTTGGTCGCCGTCGTGGTCGCAGTCGCGGCTACAGGCTTGGCGCCTGCCGCCGCAGACGACGGCCTGCTCCCGGGGCCCATGGACCAAGACATCGGCACCGTCGACGAATCGGCGCCGGCCGAGACGCCTGATCTGTCGCCTTTGACCACCGTCGGGCCCGTAACAAACGTCGGCACCGGTACCCGGGCCGTCTCTAGCACCCTCGCAGGGTTGTCCGTCGCCGTCGACATGGTCGGCCTGACGGGCAGAGAGCGCAAGAGCAACGCCGACGGCACCACGACCATAGACGACATCACCGGCGGCGTGGACCTGACGATCCAGACCGACTCAACAGGGTTTGCCGTGTCCGCCGAGTTGGCGGCGGTGACGAGCCTGCATCAGTTGAGATTCGACGTATCGCTGCCCGGCGGCGCGACGCTCGAACTCGACGACGACGGATCGATCGATGTCGTCGACGCCGACGGGTTCACGATAGGGGCGTTCAAAGCGCCGTGGGCGCGCGCCGCCGACGGCACCGTCGTGGAGACTTCGTACACGGTTGAGGGCCGAACCATCGTTCAGTCAGTTGCTACTGCCGACGAGGCCCTCTACCCGGTCGTCGCCGACCCCGAGTTCGTCTGGGGGTGGGTTACCGGCACGATCTACTTCGATGTAGCCGAGACGGGGATGATCTGCTACGCCGCGTACAACTCGCTGATCTACATGATGGCAGGCGCTCCATTTTGGGCGTTGACCATGATCGGGAACGTGATTGCCGGGATGTTGGTGGTCGTGGCGCTCTTCGCTTGCAGTGTCAAAGCGCTGGGCCAGTGCCTCAAGATCAAGACCACCTTGGCCATGTCTGCGCACAGCGGCAGCCGTTGCACATAGAGTTGCCGGGGCCATGACACGACGGCATGCCATCGTCACGTTCCTAGTTGCACATGGGGCCGCGATCGCAGCCTATTGGACCGCTGTAGCAGTCCTGGGGGCCAACCTCCTTTACAGCTTCATGCTGTTCATGCCGTTCAGCCTGCTGTCTTCGCGGATTTTCTCTTACATGTGGCCGGACGCCGTGCCCTGGACACCGCCGTGGAGGGGTATCCGCCTGCCGAAGGACACGACCGACGACGCGGACCCGGCGGTCGCGGCGCGGTTACAGGCCATCAACATCGCCTTTCTGGCTGTGTCCGGCCTGGTGCTAGTCACGGTGGTGATCGACATCGTTCGCTCGGTGACAGGGACCTCGCCATGAAGCGGCAAACAGCCCGCCGCAAGCCCGCAGCCCGGTCTCCGCGCACGCTGGCGGATGTGCACCCGTAACGGCTCGCCAGCCTGGTCCTCGACACCGAGCCCCCGACGGCATCGCGGTCGTGCCTATATCTTGACGACCGGTCCCTTCACAGTCGACTAGTCGTGAGGGCGCAAGTCATTCAGTGCATGACGGCGACTCGCGTGTGTTGATGCGTCGGGTTCAAGCACTGCGCCGCGGAGCCTCAGCAATGTGGACACAGCGTCCGTGCGAGAGGCTCGGCGTCTGCCCAACGATCACCGGTTGACCATCGGCAGCACTTCCACGGTTGCACGCGCCGTGCGGAACGGGCGCGGTCAGGTGGCCAACCACCGCCGGCAGGTCACGGCCTGCCGGGGGCTAGCCGGAGGCGGAGACGTGGACGAAGCGGGTGGTCCCGGCGCCGAGGTGCTGCCAGCGGTTTACGGGTGGCCGTTGAGTAGATCATCGTGTCGCCCGCCGGGAGCCGGTGGGTGATGATGTAGCGGTGATCCGGTTCCTCTCATGTATGAATGGTCAGAAGCGTATTGACATGAGGTTGGCTGTCACATAGTTTTGTAGGCGAGCTTCGCCGCCGGGCGTCCACGGCGCGCCGACAAGGGAGACTCGGTCATCCAGCCCGTGTGGCCCTGCGGGAAGGTTCTGCCGGGAAAGGTTCTGCCTGATTTGATTGCTTAACGGCGCAAGTCGTCGCGAATGATCCTCAAGAAATTGAGAAGGTCGCCGAGTGATCCCTCGCGGGCGACATCTCGCACGATTGATCCCAGGGCCGCATCATCGGAGATCTTCTTCCTCGCGTCGAGGACGGCCCGATCTAACGTTCGACGGCCGGATTCGGGACGGCGAGCCTCAGGGGTTGCATCCTCCCGACTTCGATGTTCCGGTGCTCGTCGGGAGTGAGGCCTACGCGCGGGAGCAGCTGGTGGCGCCGGGTCATTGTGGGAGGCTCTCCGCCTGACCTCGGGCCGGCGCTTGATCAGCAGCGTCTGGCCGAAGTTGGTTCGTACCCATTCCCAGGCGAAGTCCCGGCGGGCCGTGTAGATGGCTTCTTCTTGCAGCCGCTTTGCAGGTCCAAGACCTTCGACCGCTAGGTCGCCGTTGTCGCTCACCAGGGCATCTGCCTGGGTCGCGGGTGCAGACCAAGTGAGGAGGTCGGGGTAGGAGTGGTCGTCGGCTTGCTCTCCCCTTGAGACCGCGACTAGACGATCGGCTTCGCTCTCGAGGTAGGGGCTGTCGAGGGGTTGCTCAGGAGGGTCCCCAGCTTCGTCGCAGGCGCCTAGCAAGGCTCCGGCCATGCTGGCGATCGTGTCCGTGTCGGTGCCGATGGCGTTTGCCGCGGATACCACACCCTCGTGCGCTTTGGACGCAGTTGCTGCCAGCACCGCGGCAGCGACGGTTGTGAGGATCCCGCTGCCCTGTTGCTCTCGGGCGCTCAGGCCTAGACGGCTGACGATCCCCGCGTAGGTGGCGTCGAGGCTGTCGGTGGCCTCTACGCCGTCTACGGCGTTCTTGATGGCGCCGCGCAGTTCATCGACGGTGAGATGCCAAGCATCACTGAGCCGTTCTCCGGTCTCTCGCTCCCATAGGCCGCTCCATGTCGGCCCCAGAGTCGGGTGATCCTTGATCAGATGGAGCGCGTTGCCGACATGGTCGGCGATGTCCACGCATGTGTCGGAGTCGGGAATCGTGCCGGTACCTAGGCAGTGGGCAAGGGTTGCCGCATGGAAGCAGGCGCCGACGATGGCCCGGGGGTGTCCGTGGGTGCAGACGCTGTCCGCGATCACATCGAGCATGTAGCCTCCGTCCAGGTCCGGCGAGGCCCAGACGTGGGGGTGGATGCGCATGGCCGCACCGTTGCCGCCAGCCTTCGCCCAGCCGGCGAAGGTGTTGGCGTACCACAGGGTCGATGGCTTCCCGAGGTTCTTGGCCGCAGCCTTGGAGGCCCGGCCGCCGCCGAGCGCGTACGAGAGCCAGACGGGCAGTTCGACGCGGCCGAACGTCTCGACGTCGAAGCCGTGGCCGCCGATCGAACGGCTGACGGCCATTCGTAGCTGAGTGTCGTCGGACCAGCACCCGGCGGGAAGCGACACGTCGACGCCCCGCCTGCCGCCGATCCGTCTCTTCCACTCCATGAGGTGATCGAGCGGCGCGCCCCGAGTCCGCCGTTCGAGTCCCCTGCGGTCCACAAGTTCGCTGACGAAGCCGAGTGCGTCCCCGTAGGCCGCCCAGAGCATTGAGCCCCGTGCCCGCGCAGCGCGCTCATGTCCAGTGTCGTCGACGGCGCGGGGTCTGACGCCGGCAACCACCTGCGATGAGCGCTCAGGATCCTGAGCCCTCACTACTTGCCCGCCCTCGGTCCCGCTGTCGAGGTTCGCCTCATGATCATCGGCACGGTCCATCCGGGACAGCGCTGCTTGCTTGTCGCTGGAGTCGTCGACGCCGCGAGGCGCCATGTCGACGGCAGGTTGGGCCGCGTGTTGAGCCTGCTCTGCATGCCGGTCGCCGACTCCGCCGTCGGGCCACAGTTCTGGTTGAGAGGCTTGGCTCGCATCGGTCATCGGAATGCCTCCGGGCTGTCAGCTGGCGATGTTCGTGTTGCGGTCAGCGGGCGCGGATCTCCAGGTTGCGGCGGTTGGTGATCTTGTAGTTGCGGTGGTCGTGGGTGATCCAGCCGAGCTTGACGAAGGCGTGGATGGCCTTGTTGACCCGCTCCCGGCTGGCGCCCACCATCGCGGCCAACTCCTCCTGGGTGAGGGGCATCTCGAACTCGTCGCTGTCGCCGGCCATGTCGAGCAGGCGCTTGGCAGTGCGGCCCATCACATCGAGGAACACCGTGTCCGACAGTGCCTGGTCCATGGTCCGCAACCTTCTGGCCAGGAGCTGGACCGCGCTCCACAGCGCCGAGGGTGTGTTCTCGTACAGGTGCCGCAACTCCTCGTAGGGGACCATCAGGACCCTCGACTCCTCCAGGGCCCGAGCCTGAGCTGAGCGGTTCGACCCGTCTAGGAAGCCCATCTCGCCGAACAGCTCGCCGGGACCGAGCACCGCCAGCAGCGACTTTCGCCCGTCGCCGGACTCTTGGGCGATAGCGACCCGTCCCGACAGCACCAGGTAGCACTCGCCGGGCTCGGCTCCCTCCTCGAACAGGACGACGCCCCGCTGAAACGACTGCACCACGCCCGCGGCCGCGATGTGATCCAGCTGCCCGTCGTCGAGCTCAGCGAAGAGAATCGTCTCTCGCAGAGCCTCCCGCAGCGAGGCGGGAGAGGCCGCGATGGCAGCCTCGAAAATGGCGGGGGTGGTGTCGGACATGGCAACGGCCCACACTAGTGGCGGTGAGCACAACTGATCATGAGCCAAACGACGCGGCGGGGACCGGTGTCTGGGCGATTGTGGTGGCGGCCGGCGAGGGCAACCGTTTCGGGGGCGCCAAGCAGTTCCAGCCGCTCGGTGGTCGGTGCGTGATCGACTGGGCTGTGCACGGGGTCGCCCGCGCTTGCCAGGGGGTGGTGGTCGTACTCCCGGAGGCCCGGACCGTCGGCGACGACGCCTGGTCGCCGTCTCCGGTCCCCTCTGGATGCGGCGGCGAGGTGGTGGTGGTGGCCGGCGGGGTGCTGCGCTCCGACTCGGTCAGATGCGGTCTGAGCCGTGTTCCCGGCGACGCCGGGATCGTGCTGGTTCACGACGGAGCCCGGCCGCTCGCCGGCGACGGCGTGTTCAGGCGGGTGATCCAGGCCGTGCGAGACGGCGCCGACGCAGCCGTTCCCGTGATCGACCTGACCGACACGATCCGGCGCCGCAGCGGCGGTGTCGCCGACCGCAGCGAGTTCGTGGCCGTGCAGACGCCGCAGGCCTTCCGGGCCGATGTGCTGCGGGCTGCGCACGCCGCAGGAGCAGACGCCACCGACGACGCCACCCTGGTTGAGGCGGCCGGCGCGACGGTGACGATGGTTGCGGGCGACAGCCTCAACCTCAAGATCACCGAACCCCACGACCTTGCCGTGGCCGAGGTGCTGTTGAGCGCCGGCGACGGTTGCGACCGTGTCGGAGGCGGCCGTGCCGGTTGCGGCCGTGCCGGAGGCGACCGTGGCTGACCATGGCATGCGCGTGGGCCAGGGCTTCGACATCCACCGCTACAGCGACGATCCGGACCGGTCGCTGGTTCTCGGCGGTGTCCGGTTCGAGGGTCAGCGGGGCCTCGACGGACATTCCGACGCCGACGTCGTCGCTCACGCCTGCATCGAGGCGTTGTTGGCGGCCGCCGGGCTCGGAGACATCGGGCAGCTCTTCAGCGACACCGACCCGGCCTGGGCTGGAGCCGACAGCATCGAGCTGCTTCGACTGGCCGCTCATGCGGTGCGCGACGCCGGATGGGATCCCGTCAACGTGTCGTGCAGCGTCGTGATCGACGCTCCCCGGATCGCTCCCCACCGCGACGCCATGCAGGACCGGCTCAGTGCCGCAGCCGGCGCGCCGATCAACGTCACGGCCCGACGCAGCGAGGGCGTGGGCGCCCTCGGCCGCGGCGAGGGCGTGGCCGCGTGGGCGGTCGCCCTGGTGGCCCGGCGCAGCGAGAGTTCGGATGGCGTCGGCGCGGGTGAGCGGCTGCGGTGAGTGGTGGACTGTGCTGGTGAGCGGCTGCGGTGAGTGGTGGGCGGCTGCGGTGAGTGGTGGGCGGTTGCGGGTGAGCGGCTGCGGTGATTGGGGACTGTGCTGGTGGCGGCCGCGGTGATTGGCGGAATGTGGCAGTGAGCGGCCGCAGAGAAGGCACGGGCTGCGGTGGGCCGTCCTAACCGGTCGCGCCGCCCGAGACCCGGGCCGAAGCCACGGTCGAGTTCAGGCGGGCCGGGCCCCCGGCCGCGTGCCGCCAAGTCCGCGGAACGAGAGCGAGGCGGTCTGGGCGGCACGCAGGTGGAGGGGCGTCAAGCGGTTCGCGAGCTGCTTCTGGCCGGCCGGCGAAGGACCCGTACAGTGATGCTGGCCCGGGGCCTGGATCCGGCCCCCATCGTCGAGCACATCGTCGAGTTGGCCCGCGAGCAGCGGGCCGCGGTCCGCGAGGTCAGCCGCACCGAACTGGACTCCACCGCCCGGACCGAGGCGCCCCAGGGCGTTGTCGCTCTGGCTGATCCGCTTCCCGAGACCGACTTGGCCGACCTGGTCGAGCAACGCGGCGCGGACTCCGCCGGCCGCGATGCCCGGGGTGTGGGTGCGCCGTTCCTGCTGGCGCTCGACGGGATCACCGATCCGGGCAATTTCGGCGCCGTCCTCCGCACCGCCGAGTGCGCGGGGGTCACCGGGGTGGTGCTGCCCCGCCACCGCTCCGCCCGGATCACGCCGACGGTGGCCAAGGCGGCCGCGGGGGCGGTGGAGCATCTGAGGTTCGCGGTCGTGCCCGGCATTCCGTCCGCGCTGCGAACCCTGAGCAGCCACGACGTGTGGACGGTCGGGCTCGACGCGGCAGGGCCCCGGCCCCTCCACGAACTCGAGCTGGCCGGCGAGGCGGTGGCCCTGGTCCTCGGCTCCGAGGGTAGGGGCCTGTCGCGTCTCGTCGCCCAGCGCTGCGACGTGCTGGCGTCGATCCCGGTGCACGGGGCGCTGGGATCGCTCAACGTGGCGGCCGCGGCCGCGGTGGCCTGCTTCGAGATGGCCCGCCGCCGCTGACCAGCAGGCAGGCTTCGCCGACCAACTTCCGGCGGTTAAGGGGAACTATTCCCCACAACCGCCGGAAGTTCGATCAGGAGCCCTGGCCCCGCTCGTCGCAAGGACGACGGCGCGTCATCGCGGCAGTGCGGGTGGCGTCCTGCCTGACTCCGCTGGTCGCAAGGATGACGGCCGTGACTAGATTGACCCTCCATGGCCGGCAGTGGCACAGGGGATCCCCCGCCTCCTCCACAGGAACCTCTCCCCCCTGCTCCCCTCCCGCCGGAGCCTTCGCTCCCTCCTCCGCCGGGCCCGCTGCCGCCTCCGCCCTCCGCCCCCGAGCCGTTGCCTGCGCCGCGCCCGGCTCACGGCGCGAGCGCCGCGCTCGATGCGCCGCCCGTGCCCCAGGCGGCTGTCCCCGCTGAGTTGGCGTCCTTCGGCAGCCGGGTTGCGGCCAGGGTGCTCGACACTGCCCTGAAGGCCGCCGCAGCCATTGTCGCTGCTGTGGTCGTCGTGCTCTCGCTGTGGGAGTGGCTCACCGAGTCGTTCAGCATCTGGGGTGACAGCGGGCCGTTGCCGGCCTCGGCCGTCGGTGGGTTGATGGCTGCGGGGGCGATACTGCTGGCGATCCCGGTCTACGAGGTTGCGATGGTCGCCGTCAGGGGGCAGACGATCGGCAAGAGGGTCGCGGCCATCAAGGTGGTGCGCCTCGACAGCGACAGTCCGCCCGGGTGGGGCCGGGCCATCGGCCGCTGGTTCCTTCCCGTGGCCGCCTTCTGGATCGGACAGGTCCTCTCGATTCTGATCCTGGTGGGCCTTCAAGAGGCGTCGGGAACAGGCACAGAGCTTGGGCTGGGGCTGGGGCAAGTCACTCAGTTGCTGGCGCCGGCGTTGTGGCTCGTGGTCCGCCTGTCGGCGATATGGAGCCGTGATCGACGGGGCTGGCACGACTATCTGGCCGGCACCCGCGTTGTGGAGGCGTAGGTTCGGATCGGGGCCGTTTCCGCGGGCTAGCTCTCGCCCATCGTGTCGGCCAGGGCGGCCGCGGCCTCCGCGGGGCGGCCCGCGATCACGCCGTCCACGCCCAGAGTGTCTGGGAATCGCTCGCGCCTGCAATGATGGCGGCTCTGCCGCGCGCCCGAGCCCGACCCGGAGGATCGCCGACCATGCCGATGGACATCGACCGATTGACCGAACTGTTCGGGCTGGACGGCAAGACCGCGGTGGTCACCGGCGGCAGCAGGGGCATCGGCCGCATGATCGCCGGCGGCCTGCTCGACGCGGGCTGCAGGGTCATCATCTCGGCCCGCAAGGCCGAACAGCTCGCCGCGGCTGCCGGGGAGCTGTCGGCTCAGGGTCCGTGCGAGGCCGTGCAGGCCGACCTGTCCACGCCGGAGGGCTGCCAGGCGCTGGCAGCAGCGGTGAGCGAGCGGCTGGACTCGCTGGACATCCTCGTCAACAACGCCGGGGCCAGTTGGGGCGCTCGGCTGGACGAGTTCCCCCTGGACGGCTGGAACAAGGTGATCGACACCAACCTGCGGGGACCGTTCCTCCTCACCCAGGGGCTCCTGGGGCTTCTGCGGTCCGCCGCCCGTTCCGAGGCGCCGGCCCGCGTGATCAACGTCGCATCGGTCGACGGGCTGAAGGTGCCCGACATGGAGACCTACTCCTACTCGGCGTCGAAGGCGGGGATCATCCACCTCACCCGCCATCTCGCCAAGCGGCTCGCCCGCGACCACATCACCGTCAATGCCATCGCCCCGGGCCCGTTCGACTCGAAGATGATGGCGTTCATCCTCGACGACCCCGACGCCCGGGCCGCCCTCGCGGGCCATGTGCCGTTGGGTCGTATCGGCCAGCCCGACGACATGGCCGGCGCCGCGGTCTATCTGGCCTCGCGGGCCGGGTCCTACCTCACCGGCGCCACCGTGCCCGTCGGCGGAGGCATCAGCCTCGCCGACTGACCCCGACGAGGGGGTTTGGCAGCGTTTTGCACGGATGGCGTGCGTTCTGCTGCCAGTTCCGGTTCGGGAAGGGGGCCACCGAGGGATTTGGCAGCGTTTTGCACGGGTGGCGTGCGTTTGCTGCCAGTTCCGGTTCGGGAGGGGGCCGCCGAGGGGTTTGGCAGCGTTTTGCACGGGTGGCGTGCGTTTTGCTGCCAGTTCCGGTTCGGGAGGGGCGCCCAGGGGTGGCAGCGGATTTGAGGGCGGCGCTCAGGCGAGGCTCACGGGCAGCGACTTCAGCGCGTTGTTCAGGTTGGAGCGCTGGCGCATCGGCTCACCCGCCAGCTCGACTGTTCCGAAGCGGGCCAGCAGCTCCTCGAAGAACACCCGGCCCTCGAGCCGGGCCAGGTGCACCCCCAGGCAGAAGTGGGCGCCGATCCCGAACGACAGGTGCGGGTTGGGACTGCGGGTCATGTCGAACGACTGGGGGTCGTCGAACACGGCCTCGTCGCGGTTGGCCGAGGTGTAGACCATCGCCACCTTGTCGCCCGCCGCGATCGGCTGACCGGAGATCTCGGTGTCGGTCACCGCGGTGCGCCGGAAGTAGTGCAGCGGGTTGGCCCAGCGCAGCACCTCCTCGACCATGCCCGGTATCGACTCCGGCCGCCGGCGCACCTCGGCCAGCTGTTCGGGGTGCTGCAGCAGGGCGAGCAGCCCGCTGGACAGCATGGTGCGGGTGGTGTCGTTGCCGGCGGTGACCAGCTGCACGAAGAAGCGGCCGAAGTCCACGTCGGTCATCATGCGGCCGTCGAAGGGGCTGCCGAGCAGCACGTCGGTGAGGTCCTCTTGCAGCGGCATCGTGCGCCGGCGAGCGGCGAAGCCCATCGCGTACATGGCCATCTCCACGCTGGAGGAGCCTCGCTCCGACGGATCGGCTATGTCGGGGTCCTGGCCGCCGGAGTTGCGCTCGGCCAGGGCATGGATCGTGGCCCAGTCCTCGCGGGGGAGACCCAGCAGTTCGCCCACCACCGCGCTGGGCAGCTGGGCGCACACGTCGTGGGCGAACTCCACCTCCACCCCGGCCGGCGAGGCGACCCGGGCGTGGACCGGGTCCAGGATGCCGGCGGTGATGGCCCGGATGCGCTCCTCCAACCGCCCGATGACCCGGGCCTTGAACTCCGGCGAGACCGGCTTGCGATAGGCGGTGTGGCGGGGAGGGTCCATGGCCAGGAGCATGTCGCGCATGGCTTCGAGGCTCGCCGGTTCGAGGTCCTCGATCACCACCCCGCCCTCCGAGGCCGAGAACAGCTCGGGATGGCGGGCCACATGGACCACATCGGCGTGGCGCAGCACCGCCCAGTAGCCGGCTTGACCCGGCACGTCCTGCCAGCACACGGGCCGCTCACGGCGCAGCCTCGAGAAGGCGTCGTGCGGTGGGCCGTCCACATAGACGTCCGGCGAGTAGATGTCGGGCGGGCTGTCGTCGGCGACCGCTTGGTTCATTGGGCTGGCTCCCGTGCTCGCGGGCGCGATCGTATATCGAGGCTGTCGGCGGTGTGGAGGCGGTCGTCGGGGACTATGCCCAGGTCTTCAACGGCACGCGGAAGATCTGCCAGCTGTGGCGTCGGTACAGATCCGCTGAGGGTGTGGTGAAGAGAGCCCGCTGGTTGCTGTAGCACACAACGGTACAGAGCCGCTGCCCCGAGGTTCCACGCGCTCCTGGCAACCCGAGGCGATTCGCCGTGACTACAAGGAGGACCGCGTCCGGCCGCATCCTCGCGGAGGCCGGTCTCGGCGCCGTCGCCGAGGACCAGCGACTACGACATCACAGCGCTGCGCATGCGCCGCAGAGGCCGGCCCGCCATGGGCTCGGGTCCGGCTGAAGTGGTGCCCGTGCGCATCGACCCGGAACTGCGGGCCGCGGTCGCTGCCCGGGCCGAGACCGACGGCATTTCAGGAGCTTGGCACCGGCCGTCTGGAGGCGTGGGCGGTTCCTAGCCGGATTCCTCGTGTGCCAGGGCTCGGATGACGAATCTGGCCATCTGGGCCCGGCTGGTGGGCTGCTGGGAGCAGAACCTGAGCGGGTCGGTGGAGCAGCCCGCGGTGATGCCCGCGGCGAACAGGGCGTCGATGTCGGACTCGTGGACGCTGCCAACGGTGTCGTTGAAGCCGGTTGGCGGCGCGTCGGCCAAGTCGAAGGCCCGCACCAGGAAGGAGGCCATCTGAGCGCGGCTCGTGGGTTCGTCGGGGCAGTATCGGGGCGGCTGTCCGGTGCATCCGACGGTGATGCCGAGATCTGCGACCCGCTCGACGTGGCCGGCCCACCACACATCGCTCACGTCGTCGAAGCGGGACCTGACGGCGGTGGGGAAGGGGTCTTGGCCGTCGATTACCCGTACGAGCCACACTGCCACCTCCCAGCGCATTATGGGCTCCCGGGGGCACAGGCGGCCGCTGCCGCAGCCGGTGCGGGCCATTACTCCCTGCGCGGCCAGGTCGACGAGCGCGGCCGTGTGCTCCCCGCCCCGGTCGAGATCGGAGAACTCCTCGACCGGATCCCGCGGCGGGGGATCCTCCGGCGGAGGTGGCGGAGGAGGCGGTGGAGGCGGTGGAGGCGGAGGCGGCGGCGGTGGAGGCGGAGGTGGCGGCGGAGGCGGTCTGATTGTGATCGAGACGCTGGCCTGCGCGGAGTCGTCGGCTGTGGATGCCTGATAGGTGAAGGTGTCGCTGCCGTGGAAGTTGAGGTCGGGGGTGTAGGTGACGGTGTTGTCGCCGTTGACGACCGCCGTGCCGTGGTCGGGGGCCTGGAGCAGTGTCAAGGTCAAGGGGTCGTTCTCGGGGTCGTGGTCGTTGGCGAGGACGTCGATCACTACGGGGACGTTCCTCGCGGTGGTGGCCGTGTCGTCGGACGCGAAGGGGCCTTCGTCGACGTCGGTGACGGTGACGGTGACGGTGGCGGTGTCGTCGATGCTGGCGTCGAGACTGCTGTCGACTGCCTTGTTGTCGGTGACCGACAGTGTGAGGGTGTAGGTGGCCTTGGCCTCGTGGTCCAGCGGGTCGCGAGTGGACAGCTGCCCCGTGGATGTGTCGAGTGCGAACGCGTCGGCGTCGGTGCCCGACATCGAGTACGTCAGCGTGTCGCTGTCGGCGTCTGTGGCCGCGACGGCCGCGCCGATGCCGGTCGCCGCCGGGGTGTTCTCCGCGATGCTGCGGGAGACGCTGCCGGAGGGGAATTCGGGCGCGCGGTTGGGACGCGCGATGGTGTGGGCCGCGGCGGGAACGACGGTCAGCTTGGCGCCGTCGGGCGCGCACACCCCGGCGGGGCTGCTGTCGCAGGCCTGGTCGGCGAGAAGGCTGAAGGAGACATCGGCTGTGTCGCTGTCGGGCGCCAGGGTGAACTTGTAGGCGTGCGCCCGCGAGCCGGCCTCGAGCCGCGGCTCGATCGACTCGACCGACGCTCCGGCGACCGACACGGAGGCGGTCTCGGTGAAGTCCGCCACCGGCCGGTTGAACGCCACTGTCACGGTGGGCCGGTCCGAGGCGCCGCTGTGACCGACCGAGGTGCCGGCGCCGGCGACGATGGTGGCCTCCAGCGGCGGCGCCGCGGCCGCCAGCACCGCCGGCGACAGCGGCAGGGCCCGCGGCGAGGGCGACCCGCCGGTCCGGCTGCTGATCGAGAACTTCTCCAGGCCGGTGTCGGGATCGACCTGGGTGACGGACTTGTTGGGCGCCGACGATTGCGGCCAGTTGCCGCCGAAGTTGGGTATCCAGCCGCCCCAGCTGACCAGCCAGTCCCCGTTGTCGAGCGCTTCGACGTGACCCCTGAACTGCCCGACCCGTGAGCGTGTGCCTCCCAGGGAGTGGTCCCGCACGAAGACCGCCTCGCCGTTGTCGTGGTCCAGCGCGTACTCCACGGCGCGGCTGTAGGCGCCGGTCCTCTCCACGAGCAGTTCGTCGGTCCAGGCGTCGGGCATGCACTCCACGCCGTTGTCGAACAGCAGGAGGCGCTCGCCGGGCAGCAGCGCAGACCCGTGCTGGCCGCAGAACTGCCCCTCGCGATCGCCGATGAACCTCAGCGGCGCCGGGCCCTTGCCCGCAGCCTCCCACTGCTCGTCGCTCAAGTTGGAGAGGCCCAGGCGCCACACGACCTTGTGGGGCTCCGCCGAGTCGGGATCGATTCGCAGCACCTGATTGCAGCCCCGGAATGACGCCACGATGTCGCCGTCGATGAACTGCACCGTGTTGACGTGCGCATAGTCCCCGCCTCGAAAGCTGACGAATTTAGGCTTGCAGTCCTCCAACGGGATCGCGTCATAGGAGTTCCACAGGAACTGCGACACGCCGCCCGTCCCGTCCTGCGCGGGCGGGGTGCGGATCTGTATGACGGAGTCCCTGACCTCCTCTTCGGTACCGAAGGGATCGTCGCTGTCGGTGTCGGTGAATGTCAGGTGGCTGAGGTCGCGCGTGGTCGGCTCGTAGGCGATGAGCAGGTAGTTGCCGTCGTCGAGGATCGCAGCGTCGTGATAGTCGGTGGTCTTCACCGGCGACACCATCGCGACGTCGTGCACCTCCTCGAGGCTGTCGTCGAGGACGGTCCAGTGGATCCGGCCGTCCGAGTCCGCCGCGGCATAGATGTACCGGTACTCACCGACGGAGGGGACCCAGAACACGCGGAAGTACCCGCAGTTCCTATTGCCGCTCCAGTACCACCTGGTGGCGCCGTTCGGGTCGATGATGGCCACCCGGCCGCACTCCCCCAACAGGATCAGGTCCTCGATGACGCCGGCTGCGCCCGATGCGGTCTCGACGGAGGCCTCGAGCAGGGCGTTCAGCGTGCATCGCACGAAGTAGTCGGTGGCGGCGCCGCTCGAGCTTGCCAGCGTGATGCGGACCTCGCTGTGGTCGCGGACGGCGACCTCATGGGTTGCGCCGCCGGCGACCTGAGTGCCGTCGACGGAGAGCCGCACGCCCGCTGCCGCTGTCGGGGTGATGGCCATGGTGTCGCCGCCGGCGGCGCAGCCGATGCTGTAGTGCAGGACCGCCGGATCGAAGGAGGGCTTCAGCGCGCGGCTCGGAGAGGCGGAGGCGGCGGTCGACACCGACAGCGCGCTCAGCAGTTCCGCAGTGACGACCTGTTTGGTCTCGGCCGTCGCGCTGTTGCCGCCGGCGTGACCGTCCGTGTAGGTGGCTGTGACCCGCAGGAAGCGCCCGGCGTCGGCCACGGCGGCCGTGTGGGTGGACGCGGTGCCGGCCAGCGTCTCCCAGCCGCCGCGGCCCACCGAGCGCTCCCACTTGTAGGTGGCGGCGCCGGTGACCCCGTCAGGATCCTCCAGCGCCGCAGTCAGGGTGTCGCCGAGGCCCGGCCGCGTCGGCGACAGCGTCAGCGTGCCCGGCTCGGGCTTGTCGCTGACGGTGACCTGCACGCTGAGCGACTGCGCGCCGCCGTCGGCCTCGGCATGCACCGTCACCTCGTAGACGCCGTCGGTGTCGTCGTCGGCAGGGGTCTCGTAGTCCGGCGGCGGTGAGAACAGGCGACCGCTGGGCGCCGCCAAGCTGAACCGGAGCGCTCCGCCGGGGTCTTCTATGCTGAACCGCGACGCGTCGTCTCCCGACAGCCGCCACGAGATTCCGTGCGCGTCCGCGGCCGACGACGCCGAATAGGTCGCAACGCGACCCGGCCAGTTCTCGGGGTGGCTGACCGCGGACTGCCCCGAGACGCTCGTCAACTCGATGACGTTGGCAACCGTCACCTCCAGCGTCTTCGTGTCGGAGTCGGTCCCGTCGCTCACGCTCACCGTGACCTCGTAGACCCCGTCGGTGTCCGAGTCGCCGGGATCCTCGAAATCCCTCGTCGAACCGAACGACAACACCCCGGCCGCGGTCAACGCGAAGAGGCTCTGGTCAGCGCCGCCCGCCAGCGACCAGGTCAGATCGACCGCAGCGGTGTCGCTGTCGACCGCCGCCAGCGTCGCTACCGCGGTGACTCCCTCCGGCACCGACAAGGAAGCAGCCGTGCTGATCTGAGGCGGGGACGACTGCGCCGAGGCCGTCGACGCGCCCGCTGCCACCAGCACGGCCACAGTAGCGGCCAAGACCAGCCCCCCCCCCTCGGCGCTCCAACCCATGTCCTCACGAACTGCCGCCTGCCCGCTCGGTCCCGGAGAAGGCTCGTCGGCTCAGGTCTTGCGCGCCGCGCGGGCCGGCTCATCAAGCGGGCCGGCAGCGCACCGTCGGAGACCGAGTCGCGCCAACACCGAGCAGTCCTCAACCGCATAGCGAGCCAGTGCCATGCCGTCTATGACCGTTCCCCCGGATCAAGATCCACGAAGTCAGTGTAGCCCCTGGCCAAATCATGCACCAAGCCAAACGACCAACCAGTGAACACTACGTGAACCATATGCTCGGAGCCGATTCGCTGGACAGACGAGGCGGGCATCGTGATACTGCGGCGCGGCCAGGTCGACCGATGCTCGCGGCGAGGCGGGCCTGGCCACGCTGGAGTGGCTGCTGGTGGCGGCCGCGGGTCTGGCGGCCCTTGCGGTGGTGGTGCAGGCGGCCTGGGGCGTTTGTCGATGGTGATGGCTGATCCGCCACAGTCGTTGGGCTCGATCGCCCCTGCAAAAAATGCTAAATTCGCGCAATAGACGCGCAATAGGCTAGGCTGGGGAGCATCGATCATCCCTTCACTCCTGGGTTCGGGCAGCGCCCTCCGGTTCTGGCGGGACGCGAGCCCCTCCTGTCGTCAGCGGCTGCGGCGCTGGCCGCAGGGCCGTCCCATGACTCCTTCGTCCGGCTGATGATGGGTCCTCGGGGGGCCGGCAAGACGACACTGTTGAACGAGATCGAGCATGAGGCCGAGTCCGCCGGATGGCGTGTTATCAGCGTGGACGCCAACGTGAACCCGCGATCTGAGGACAGTGTCCTGTCCATGATCGAGGAGGGGTGCCTGGAACACATCGACGACATCTCCCCAGATGCCAAGCGGCGACTCACGGGACTCAACATCGCGCAGGTGCTTGGCGTGAACTGGACGAACCAGCCGGCCCGGAAGCGATCCCTGCGACGCATGTTGGAGGGATTGGTCGACGCGGCGGTCGCTGAGGGCGGGGCCGGGGTGCTGGTGACAGTAGACGAGTTCCACAATCTTCCCGAAGACGAGGCCAGCAGCCTGTCGTCTTCGCTGCAGCGTGTGACTGAACGCAACAAGAAGCGGCTCGCCTTCATCGGGACCGGACTGGCTCAGATGAAGCACACCTTGTTGAAGCAGCCTGGGTTCACTTTCTTCCGACGCTGTGACCACAACACCGTCGGGCATTTGAGCCTGGACGATGCCATGGCTGCCATCGAGGGACCCCTCGCAGACGCCCATGTGCAAATCGACGGGCCAGAACTCGTGCGTGCGGCATCGGCTACCCGCGGGCTCGCGTACGCCGTCCAGTCGATCGGGGCGCATTTGTGGAGAGCGTGCGGCGGTCCTCCGGGACCAATCACCGCAGCGCATGTTGACGCAGCCGTCCCGCTGATGGAGGACGACGTGGCAGACAAGGTGATCACTCCAGTCTGGTCGAGGCTCTCGGCGGCGGACAAGCGGTTCCTGTTCGCGATGCTGCCCGATACGGCCAACTCGTCGCTGGTGTCGATAGGGGACCGGCTGGGCAAGCCCTCCGCCCATGTCCACACCTACAAGGGCAGGCTTCTCGACGAGGGTGTCGTCACTGAGTCGCCTCTAGGAGATCTGGCGTTCACAAGTGTCGCCGTGCGTTACCGCGCGACACAGGAGCAGGCGTTGGAGGCCATGTCGTCGCAGGAATCGCTGCGGCTGAGCGCGCAGATTCCGACCGAGGACACCCCGTCGGGTTCTCTGCTCGCGCCGCTGCAACCGCCAGCGACATGCGGCGTGCCCATGCCCCGCGCCAAGAAGCCCTGCGTGCTCCCCGAAGGGCACAGCGGGCCACACCGCTCGGTGCTCCCGAAGCCAAGATAGGCGGTCTCGTTGGGCTCTGGTGCGGGCGCGTTCTCGGCGTTGCGCGGCGAGCAGGTCGGGGTCGCGGGCGTTGGCGTTGCGCCATCGCAGGTGGGCGTGCAGCCGGCGGGTGAGCACGGTGTGGTTGCGGTGGTCGGAGTTGTTGAGCACGAACTCCCGCAGTGGCCCGAAGTGCGCCTCGATGGGGTTGGCCCAAGAGCTGCAGGTCGGGGTGTAGCACAGCTCGACGCTGTTGGCGGCGGCCCAGTCGCCGGTCAACGCCGCGGCGGCTGCGCCGAGTTGAGGACGCCTTGTCGCCGGTCGGCCGCGGGACCGGGGATGGAATTCGCCGCTCACTCGTTACGCTCGTTCCGCGGCCCCCGCCTCCCGGAGGGCCGCCAGCGATCTACGGAGGCTGATCTCAATGGCAACCGGACGATCCAGCTTCGCCAAGCGCCAGCGTGACATGGCCAAGAAGGCCCGGGCCGAGGCCAAGCGCCAGAAGCGCCTGGGCCGGGGCGAACTGTACGACTTGGAGCACGGCCGTCAAGAGGACGGCGACGGCGATGCCCCGTCCCAGGCGCCGACGCTCAGCAACGACGAGATCATGGCCAAGGTGGAGGATCTGCACCGCCGCTATGACGACGGCCAACTCGACCTCGAGACCTTCGACGAGCAGCGGGCCAGCCTGATGGCCCAGATCTCCGTCGACTGAGCCGGCCGCGCCCTGCCTCGCCCGTCCTGCCTCGCCCGGTGCGCGCCTTGCCGGCCTGCCGCGTCCTGTAGGTTGACAGCGTCATGGGACTGGGACAGATCCGCACGGGGCTCACCTTCGACGACGTCCTGATCGTCCCCAGGCGGTCGTCGATCAGATCCCGCCAGGACGTGTCGGTGTGCACGCGTCTGTCGCGTCGCATCGAGCTGGGAATCCCGGTCGTGGCCGCCAACATGGACACTGTCTGCGAGCACGAGATGGCTGTGGCCATGGCCCGTCTCGGAGGGATCGGCATCGTCCACCGGTTCATGCCGATCGACGCCCAGGCCGAGCAGATCAACATGGTCAAGGAGGCCGGCGCCGGCCTGGTCGTCGGGGCCGCGGTGGGCACGGACCGCGACATGCTGGAGCGGGCCAAGGCTCTGGTGGCCGCCGGCGCCGACGCGCTGGTGCTTGACATCGCCCACGGCCACTCGGACCACGCCATCGACGGGGTGCGCTCCCTCAAGGACCATTTCGCCGACATCGACGTGGTGGCCGGAAACGTCGCCACGTTCGACGGCGCCGCCGACCTGGCCGATGCCGGGGCCGACGCGGTGAAGGTGGGAGTCGGACCGGGCGGGGTCTGCACTACCCGCACCGTCGCCGGTGTCGGCGTGCCCCAGCTCACCGCTATAGCCGATGTGGCCCCGATCGGCGTGCCCGTCATAGCCGACGGCGGCATCCGCACCTCCGGCGACATCGCCAAGGCTCTGGCCGCGGGTGCGTCCACCGTGATGGTCGGCAGCATGCTGGCCGGCACCAAGGAGAGCCCCGGCGAGGTTGAGCAGGGCCCCAAGGGGCTGCAGAAGCGCATCCGGGGTATGGCCAGCTTCGAGGCGGTCCAGGCCCGGGCCGACCGCGGCGGCGAGGATCTCGACGAGGAGTACCTGTCCTACCGGGCCCCTGAGGGGGTCGAGGGCACCGTGCCCTACAAGGGCGAGGTCTCCAAGCTGGTGCACCAGCTGATGGCCGGCCTGCGCAGCGCTATGAGCTACACCGACGCCGGCACGCTCGCGGAGTTCGCCGAGCTGGCCGAGTTCATGGCCGTCACCCCTCAGGGCGTGGTCGAGAGCCTGCCCCACGCCACCCTCGGCTCCCGCTAGCCGCAGCCCCGTCCCGAATTGGCAGCGTTTTGCACGGATGGCGTGCGTTCTGCTGCCAGTTCCGGCTGGGGAGGCGGGTCGCCTACAGAATTGGCAGCGTTTTGCACGGATGGCGTGCGTTCTGCTGCCAGTTCCGCCAGCGGGCTCAGGCGACCAGTTCGGCGAAGCGCTCCGCGGTGGCCGGATCTCCGGCTCTAGCCGCCTGGCTGGCCACTCCTTGGAAGGTGGAGCTCGAACTCGCGGCGGGCGCCGCGCCACGCCAGTTCTCCCAGCCCCAGTACGTCGCGCCCGATCAGCATCGCCGCGCCTTCAATGTCGACCTCGACGACCTCTAGGTCCAGCGGGTCCGGAGGACGATCCAGGTTCGGGCCGACCGTGAGAGTGATCGCGTAGACGGGCCGGTGCATGGGACCGCCCGGCGTACTGACGCGGTTCATCCCGATCGGGTCGATGAGCATCGCCTGTGCCGTTGCCACGCTGACACCGGACTTCTCGGCGGCCGTGTCGATCACGCCCCGCCCGTACAGCGGCAGCGGAACCGCGATGGTCTCAAGACGGCGCCGCTCCAGTTCGTCCCGCTGCACCTCAAGCTTGACTTCGACCAGTCCTCCGGACTGCGAACCGATTCTGCCCTCGATTCGGGCATGATCGGGCCGGTCAGCGATGGTCGGCCACCACGACCCTGTAGGGCATCTGAATGACCCTGTCCTCCTTGAGTACTTGTTTGACGAGGAACCTCTGGCCGGCCGCCTTCCGGTAGCCGGCGGTCACCGCGTCGTGAGCGGTGTCGAAGAACTCGGTCGGCTCGCCGACGCGGCGGTAGATCATCAAGGCCCACTTGCCCTCATGGGTTCTGAGCATCCGGGCCCGCCGGCGCTCGAAGGAGGCCTCGAGCCGGTCCAGCACGGGATCGGGAACCATGTGACTGAGTATGCCATCGAGGCGGACCGCCGGGCGCGGATGATGCGGAGGCTCGTCGGGCCTGACCTATGGGCGGCGCCGGCCGCTAGGACATCGGTCCGCTCGGGGGGATTGCACAGGCGGTGTGAGTGTGTGTCGATGGGGTGGTGGCGGGTTGGCGGCGGGTTCGTGGGTCGACTTCATGGGGGGTTGCACGGGCGGTGTGAGTGTGTGCTGATGGGGTGGTGGCGGGTTGGCGGCGGGCTCGTAGGTCGGCGCGCGGGGGGATTGCACGCGGTTGCGAGCCGGCGTCGTTGGGGCGAGAGTGAGGCCGGTGGACTTCGACCTTCCTGCTGACGACGACCCTCGCCGGGTCGCGGTACGACGCTGGCTGGCCGACCACCCCAATCCCACCGGCCGCCAGCTGGCCGAGGCCGGGTACGTGGTGCCCCACTGGCCGCGGCCGTGGGGGCTGGAGGCCGACGGCCTGCACCAGCTCCTGATCGACGAGGAGTTGAACGCCGCGGGCGTGAAGCGTCCCGAGAACCTGATCGGCATCGGCTGGGCCGCGCCCACCATCCTCGTGGCCGGCACCGACGAGCAGAAGGACCGCTACCTGTGGCCGATCTTCAGCGGCGAGGAGTACTGGTGCCAGCTCTTCAGCGAGCCCGACTCCGGATCCGACCTGGCCTCGCTGTCCACCCGGGCGGTGCGCGACGGCGACACCTACGTGGTGAACGGCTCCAAGATCTGGTCCAGCGGCGCCCATCACAGCAAGTTCGGGATCCTCATCGCCCGCACCGACCCCGACGTGCCCAAGCACAAGGGCATCTCCTACTTCATCTGCCCCATGGACGCTCCCGGCGTGACCATGCAGCCCATCGTGGACATGACCACGGCCCACTCGTTCAACCATGTGTTCTTCGACGACGTCCGGCTGCCGGCGAGCCTGCGGGTGGGCGCCGAGGGCGACGGCTGGCGACTGGCCAAGGTGACGCTGGCCAACGAGCGGGTCGGGCTGTCCTCGGGCGGGGTGCTGTGGAGCCTCGGGCCGACCGCCCAGAAACTGATCGAGCTCGTGAGGGGCAGCGGCGGGGTGTCCGACCCGGTGCTGCGGGACCGCTTGGCCTCGATGTACTGCGAGGCCGAGGTGCTGCGCCTCAACCAGTTGCGCACCCTCAGCGCCCGCCTGGCCGGGCGCACCCCCGGTCCGGAGGCGTCGATCCAGAAGATCATGTCCGACGACCACGGCCGGCGGGTCATGGAGTTGGCCGCAGCCACCGCGGGCGCGGCCGGGATGCTCACCGGATCCGGGCCGGCCGGAGCGATCCCGAAGTCGATGCAGTCCGGCGCCACCGAGGTCAACTTCCCCCGGGGCGGCGGCCACTTCCCCGATGTCGACCCGATCTGGCACTACGGCCTGCTGTTCTCGCCGGCGCTCACGCTGGGGGGCGGCACCTTCGCGGTGCAGCGCAACATCGTGGCCGAGCACGTTCTGGGCCTGCCCCGCGAGCCCAACGTGGAGGCCGGCCTCACATGGAGCGAGACGCGGGCGCGCCGGGCCTGAGACCCGCGGCCGGATTGGCAGCGGCCGGCACCGGATCCAGCGTCCCGCGCTGCCAGTTCGGGGGCCTGGCCCGGCAGCAAGGACGGGCGCGGACAGGTGAGTGCCCTTCGCGTCGCCGTCGGCGTCGGTGCGGGCGTTGACGTGGCCCGTCTGGGGGCGCGCGCGGACAGGTGAGTGCCCTTCGCGTTGCCGTCGACGTCGGTGCGGGCGTTGACGTGGCCGGTCTGGGCGCGCGCGGACAGGCGCGAGCCCATCGCGTGCGCCGACTGCGGGGCGGCGCGGGCCCGCAGCCGCAGGTGCCAGGCGCGCGGACAGGTGCGAGCCCTTCGCGTTGCGCTGGCGCCGATCCCGCTGTTCGCTGCGCTCACGGGCCGCTCGGGCCGCCGCCTCGCGGCGTACGGGCCGCGTCGTTCCGCCTGTTCGCTCGGCCCCTGAGCCGTCTGGTGAAAGTAGGCTCCAGGCCGTGAAGACGCGCATCACCGACATGCTGGGCATCGAGTTCCCGGTCCTGGCCTTCAGCCACTGCCGCGACGTGGTGGCCGCAGTGTCCAAGGCAGGGGGGATGGGGGTGCTGGGCGCGGTGGCCCACTCTCCTGAGTCGCTCGAGATCGACCTGGACTGGATCGAGGCCGAGGTCGGCGACAAGCCCTACGGCGTGGATGTCATCATGGCGGCCAAGCAGGCTGGCGGCACCGGCGGCGGCTACACGCTCGACGATGTGCGCCGCCTCATCCCGGCCACCCACATCGAGTTCGTGGACGAGATCCTGGCCCGCTACGACGTTCCGCCGCTGCCCGACGAGGGCGGCTCGGACTCGCTCACCTCCTTCGGCAGCCTCGGGGACGCCGCACCGTTCTCGGCCGACACCGCCGGCGCCCAGCTCGAGATCGCCCTGTCCCACCGGGCCGCGTTCGTGGCCAACGCCCTCGGGCCTCCGCCGCCGCAGATGATCGACGCGGCCAAGGGCGCCGGCAGGCTGGTGGGCGCGCTGGCGGGCCGGGCGGTGCACGCCGAGCGCCACGCCGCGGCCGGTGCCGACATCATCATCGCCCAGGGTTACGAGGCGGGAGGCCACACCGGCGAGGTCGGCTCGATGGTGCTCATCCCCGAGGTCGTCGATGCGGTGGACATCCCGGTGCTCGGCGCGGGCGGCGTCGGCCGGGGCCGCCAGATGGCCGCCGCCATGGCCCTGGGGGCCGAGGGCGTGTGGTGCGGGTCGGTGTGGCTGACCACCGCCGAGGCCGAGACCCACCCGGTGGTCAAGGACAAGATGCTGGCCGCAACATCGTCGGACACGATGCGGTCCCGATCCCTCACCGGCAAGCCGGCCCGCATGCTCAAGTCGGCCTGGACCGAGGAGTGGGAACGGGACGACACGCCCGACCCGCTGCCGATGCCTCTGCAGCCGGTGCTGACCCGAGCCGCCCAGCGCCGCATCCAGCGGGCCTCGCACCACGCCGGCTCGGGGGCTGAGAAGCTGGCCAACTATTTCGTCGGCCAGATCGTGGGCACCATGAACCAGACCAAGACCAGCGCGCAGGTGGTGTATGAGATCATCGAGGAGTTCATCGACTCGGTGGAGTCCCTCGCCGGCCGGCTGGAGGACTGAGCACCGCAGCCCACGTCATCGCTCGGAGGTTAGACAGTGACTGCATGGCCGCGCGGTGCGGGAGGCCGGTACTTCGTCCAGAATCCCGGTCCCACCAACATCCCCGACCGGGTGCTGGAAGCATTCCGCCGTCCGGCCATCGACTTCGCCGATCCCGACTTCATCGCGCTGGCCGACAGTGTGTGGGCCGAGCTGCCCGACGTGTTCGGCGGGGCCGACGAGATCGTGGTGCTGACCACGGTGGGCCACGGCGCCTGGGAGTCGTCGCTCACCAACACGCTCGACCCCGGCGACACTGTGCTCATTCCCGACTGCGGGCTGTTCGGGCGACGCTGGGCGATGATGGCCCGCGACCTCGGCTACGAGGTGGTGTCGACCGAGCCCCACATGCGGCGTCCGACCGACCCGGCCGAGATCGCCGACATCCTGGCCGCCGACACCGGCCACCGGATCCGCAGCGTGTGCATCGTCCACACCGAGACGTCGACCGGGGCGGTCGCCGACTTGGCCGCGATGAGGGCCGCCATCGACGCGGCCGGCCATCCGGCGCTGTTCGTGGTGGACGGGGTGTGCTCGCTGGGCATCGAGCCGCTGCGGATGCGCGACTGGGGGATCGATGTGGTGGTGGCGGCCTCCCAGAAGGGTCTGATGATGCCGCCGGGGCTGTCGTTCTGCGCGCTGAGTGAGCGTGCTCTGGAGCGCAACCGGTCAGCGGCCACCCCGAGGTTCCATCTGGCGTGGGAGCCCCGCTTCGAGGAGGGCCACATCTACAAGCGCTTCGGCGGCACCCCGCCCATACAGCACATGTTCGCCCTGAGGGCCGCCCTCGACATGCTCGCCGAGAACGGCGGGATCGACGCCTCGATCGCCCGCCACCGCCGCTGGGCCGCCGCGGTCCATGCCGCGGTGGACGGGTGGGCGTGCGGCGGCCCGTGGGAGATCAACATCGCCGAGCCCAAGCACCGCACCGCGGCGATCACCTGCGTGCGCACCGGTGACATCGCCGCCGGGCCGCTGATCGACATGGCTCGGGACCGCTTCAGGGTCAGCGTCGGGTCGGGGATGATGACCGAGATGGAGGGACGGGCATTCCGCATGGGCCATCTCGGCGACCTCAACGAGCCGATGCTGCTGGGCGCGCTCGGCGGCCTGGAGACCGCCATGACAGTGCTGGGGCTGCCCCACGGCCACGGCCTGCCCGCCGCGGTCGCCTCCCTGGCCGCCTCCGCCTAGTGTCTTGAGCGGCTGATTCGCCGCGTATTCGACCATTTTGCGGACTGGTCACCTCCGGTTTGCCCCTTGCTGCGAGATTGGGGACATATTGGGGCACTGGATACCCACAATCGCCACCAATTCGGGGGAGGAAGGCCGGGACGGCGCATCGGAACGGCAGCCGTAGGCCAGCTCGCCTACATCACCACGAACTCCTGACTCAGGACACTAGAGGGCAGCGAGCGGATCGTCTCCGGTCAGGAGTTCGGTTGCGCTCATGGCGGTGATGCGGTCGGCGAAAGGGAATCGGTGGGGGCCGGCGTGTACGAGGAGCAGGTGGTCGAGGTCAAGGTCGGCCAGGGCGCTGTGCATCGACTTGGAGACCGCCGGCCGGGCAGTGCGCTTGATCTCGAATCCGAGGACTCGCCCGTTGATCTCGAGTCGCAGATCGAGTTCGGCGCCGGCGTGGGTGGACCAGTAGGTGGGATGGGCGGAGGCGAACCTGGTCAGGAGCTGCTCGACGATCATTCCTTCCCAGCTGGCCCCGAGCGCGGGAGAGCGCTCGAGGTCGAGCATGGTGGTGATGCCGAGCAGCCGGTGCAGCAGGCCCGAGTCCCGGATGTAGACCCGGGGCGACTTGACCTGCCGCTTCGAGATGTTGGCGAACCACGGCGGAAGCTGGCGCACGACCAGGGCATCGGTGAGGGCGTCGATGTATCGCCTCACGGTGGTTTCTGAGACGTCGATCGACCGGGCGATTCGAGCGCCGTTCCAGGTCTGCCCGTGGTAGTGGGCCAGCATCGTCCAGAATCTCCGCATCGTCGTGGCCGGGAATCGGAAGCCGAGATTGGCTAGGTCGCGCTCGAGAAAGGTCGAGATGTAGTCGTCGCGCCAGCGGTTCGACGCCTCATCGGTGGCGGCGACGAACGACTCGGGCAGCCCGCCCCGCAGCCAGAGGTCGTCGAGACGGTGCGCGCCGACGTCGCAGAGCCGCAGGCCCCCCAACTCGACGAGAGTCACTCGACCGGCCAACGACTCCGAGCCCAGGCCGACGAGGTCGGGCGACGCGCTGCCGAGCACGACGAAGCGGCCCGGTCGGCGGTCCTCGTCGACGAGGACTCGAAGCGTCGGGAACAGACCGGGCATCCGCTGGGCCTCGTCGATCACGATCGTGTCGCCGGTGTCGCGCAGCGCCAGCGTCGGCTCGGCCAGCCGGGCGAGGTCGCGATGGTCCTCGAGGTCATAGAACGCCGGAGCCGGCGAGGCAATTGTCTGGCGGGCCAGGGTGGACTTCCCCACCTGCCGGGGCCCGGTGAGCAGCGTCACCGGAGAATGCGATATCGCCTTCAGCAGGTTCTGGGCATCCACCAGCCGGTCGATCAGCGGCATTTGGCCATCCTATCCTTGAAATTCCACCACGCAGTACGTGAATTGCAAGGACACTCGCACCGTACTGTGACATTCATCTGTCGGTTGTCGTCCGGTAACGGGTCTTGTTGTGCTGTGGCCGGGTTGACCGCGGGCGGTGATTGGAGGCAGTGCGGCCCTCTGGCGTGCATTGTGCTGCCAGTTCCGGCTCGGAGGACGCCGTCTGCGGGATTTGGCAGCGTTTTGCACGGATGGCGCGTGTTGTGCTGCCAGTTCCGGCTCGGGAGGATGTCTATGCCTCCAACAGCGTCCGCACGAGGGTGCGCAGCTCAGCGATGCCGGTGCCCTTGGTGGCGCTGGTCCAGTGGACGGTGCCCCGGTCGGTGCCGAGCTTGGCCGCTAGTTCGGCCTTGCGGGCGCCCCGACGGGAGGGACGCACCTTGTCGGCCTTGGTGGCCACATAGCTGACGGGCAGGTCGAGGCTGTCGAGCCATTCGACGGTCTGCAGGTCGAGGCTGGTCGGGCCGATCTCGCCGTCGATGAGGTGCAGGACGCCCCGCAGCGGCTCGCGGTGGGCGAGGTAGCCCGCTGCCATGGAGCTCCAGCGGGACTGTTCAGCCTTGGACGCTTTGGCGTAGCCGTAGCCGGGCAGGTCAACCACCCAGAGCCCCGATCCCTCCGCGCCGAGCTCGAACCCGTTGAGCAGCCGGGTGGCGCCGGGGGTCTTGGAGGTGCGGGCCAGTTGCTTGCGGTGGGCGAGGGCGTTCAGGAGCGACGACTTGCCCACGTTGGACCGTCCCACCAGGGCGACCTCGGCGACCGTGGCCGGCATCTGGCGGGCGTGGGGGAACGACGACACGAAGCGCAGCGCCAGCGGACCAGCCATCCGATCAGGCTACGACGGCGGTTGCTGGCGAGCGTGGTGGAGGAGTCGGGTCAGCCTTGGTGCGCGGGGCACCAGTGGGTGTTCCAGTCGAGGTCGGGATCGCGCGGCACGGCCCAGTCGGGTCAGCCTTGGTGCGCGGGGC
>Ga0209021_1000149_pt1 | contig 95167 bp, 68 predicted proteins | sample PinacodermFT_FD_187299 | JGI IMG/M metagenome (GOLD analysis project Ga0209021, IMG submission 187299) | Host-associated microbial community of the marine sponge Aplysina aerophoba from Gulf of Piran - sponge pinacoderm, lysed by freeze-thaw... | ecosystem: Host-associated > Porifera > Sponge >... | reverse complement strand
CTCCAGGTCGTGTGCATGTCGAGCAGATTGACGAAAAAGTCGTTGCTCAGGGTTCCCGGCCGGTGCGTAAAAATGCCGTGGCTGGAGCCGTCGGCGTTGGTGCCGAGTACGCGCATGCCGCCTACCAGCGCCGTCATTTCGGGTGCGGTCAAGGTCAGCAATTGTGCTTTGTCGACCAGCAGTCGCTCGGCCGCAACCGGGAGCTTGCCGTCGCGCCAGTTGCGGAACGCGTCTGCCGCAGGTTCCAGCACAGCGAAGGATTCTGCGTCGGTCTGTGCGGCACTGGCATCGGTACGTCCCGGTGAGAAGCGAACCTCAATGTCCTGGCCCGCCGCGCGCGCAGCCTGCTCCACAGCCGCGCTGCCGCCCAGCACGATCAGGTCGGCCAGAGAAACCCGCTTGCCGTTGGCCGCAGTGCTGTTGAACGCCTGCTGAATGGTTTCCAGTCCGGTGAGCACCTGCGCCAGGTCTTGTGGCCGGTTGACCTCCCAGTCTTTCTGCGGCGCCAGACGTACGCGGGCACCGTTGGCACCGCCGCGCATGTCGGAGCCCCGGAAAGTTGCGGCTGAAGCCCAGGCTGCGGAGACCAGTTGTGAGACGCTCAGTCCGCACGCCAGGATCTGTCCCTTGAGCGCGGCTATGTCCTGATCGTCGATCAAGGGATGATCAACCGCAGGAATCGGGTCCTGCCAGATGAAGTCTTCCGCAGGAACGTCCTTGCCCAGATAGCGGGCTTTGGGCCCCATGTCGCGATGCGTCAGCTTGAACCAGGCCCTGGCGAAAGCGTCGGCCAGCTGCTCCGGGTTTGCGAGAAAACGTCGGGCGATGGGTTCATAGATGGGATCCATGCGCAGCGCCATGTCGGCCGTGGTCATGATCGGGGCGTGCCGGCTGTCCGGATCATGGGCATCTGGCACAGTACCGGCACCGCTGTCGCCAACGGGTTTCCACTGATGTGCGCCCGCAGGGCTCCTGGTCAGTTCCCATTCATAACCGAACAGGTTTTCAAGGTAGTTGTTGTCCCATTGCACCGGATTGTGGGTCCAGGCGCCTTCGATGCCACTGGTGATAGTATCGCCCGCCTTGCCCGAGCCGTGGCGGCTCTTCCAGCCGAGTCCCTGCTCGGCGATGCCGGCGGCTTCGGGTTCCGGGCCGACCAGGGCCGCGTCGCCGGCACCATGGCATTTGCCGAAAGTGTGACCGCCGGCCACGAGTGCTACGGTCTCCTCATCGTTCATTGCCATGCGACCGAAAGTCTCGCGGATATCGCGCCCCGAAGCGATGGGGTCCGGATGGCTGTCCGGACCTTCAGGGTTGACGTAAATCAGTCCCATCTGGACGGCAGCGAGCGGGTTCTCCAGCTCCCGGTCGCCGCTATGGCGCTTGTCACCCAGCCAGCTGTTCTCGCCCCCCCAATAAATGTCTTGCTCCGGCTCCCAGATATCGGGCCGACCGCCGGCGAAGCCCAGCGTCTGCAGGCCCATGGAGTCGAGTGCACAATTGCCAGCGAGAATCATCAGGTCGGCCCAGGAAATGCTGGCGCCGTATTTCTGCTTTATGGGCCACAGCAGCAGTCGTGCCTTGTCGAGATTGGCGTTGTCGGGCCAACTGTTGAGTGGAGCAAAACGCTGATTGCCCGTGCCGCCACCGCCACGACCGTCGGCGATGCGGTAGGTGCCGGCGCTATGCCAGGCCATGCGGATGAAGAGCGGTCCGTAATGGCCGTAATCTGCCGGCCACCAGTCCTGGGAAGTCGTCAGCACTTCACAGATGTCCGTTTTCAGGGCGTCGAGATCCAGCTTTTTGAAGTGGTTGCTGTAGTCGAAGGCCGCACCCATCGGATTGGACTTGGCTGAATGCTGATGCAGGATGTTCAGATTGAGCTGGTTTGGCCACCAGTCCTTGTTGGAGGTGCCGGAGCCGGCCGCGAATTTTGGAGCGGCGCCGGTGAACGGGCATTTGACAGTGTCGGGCATGATTCTTCTTGTATCTGAATGTGCGGGTTGAACAGGGGCGTCGAGTAGCGGTTCTCAACATGTGGTCGGCAAAATTAACACACGTGAATGCATCAATGCACTTGATATTACGTGCGATTCCTGGCAGAGCAATCCGACCATCAGACGCTGGACTGGGTGCCGTGGATGTGCGGCAACAATCATCCGGTGACCCAGTGCGCGGCAAGCCCCGTCCTTCAGGACGGGGAGGATGTCAAGTGAACTTCGGGTGACCGCCAGAGTCGAATATGGAGAGAGAATCGGCTTTGTTGGCCAGACTCAGGAGCAGAATAGTCTGCATGTGCGACCCAATACTCAAGGAGGTACCCTGATGCCCAGCACTTCTCGTTTACCAGGGACAAGCCCTTTATTCAATACATCCGTTCCAGACACACACAAAGAGGACGCCCAGCCCCTGGCGGGTGCATCATCAGATTCCGTATTATCGATGGGGAGGCGGGTCACCAGACCGCAGCATCAGGCCTGTCAGAAACGGCGATCCTGCCATCACTTACAAAAATACAAGGCCGTGCTTGGGCGGGAGTTGCGCCGCCAGATACAGCGCCAGGTCAGTGCCCTGGAGCAGGCAGTCAAGGATCGAACGCTGGTGCCCTGGCCGTCGCAACAGGCCTGTTCCGATACTGGCTGGCAGCCTTGGGACGGATGCACCCTGGTGCGGGAAGAAGGTCGGCGCTGTGTCTACATGGAGTTTCAGCGTCAGGGCGAGAGCCGGGCTGAGTTCGCCAGCAAGCGGGCTTTGCAAGAGTTCGCTTGCGACAACCGGTATATTCTGGGTGTCAGGAGCGCGCTTCCCCGGCCTGACGGCATCTACACAGTGGCACTGGACAAGATGCCGGAGTCCTCGGACAGCTTTGCACACCGGGTGCAAGTCCATGACGATGAGCAAGGGCCTTATTGTCTGGCCTTGCGCTCCTGCACTGCCGCTGCACCGGCCGACAGTGATGACACGCCGGGCTGATAAATTGGTGACGCAGCCTCGGTTGTGCGGCCCCGGCATTCTCTTGATGGCTTTCATGGTCCGGGGTGTCTGGAGCCAGTTCAGGAGCAAGGCGTGCTCCAGGGCGCCGCCTGCCTCCCCACTTCCGGTGGAGCATTGATACAGACTTCGGGCCGGTGCGCGGCCCAATTTCCCGCTCAGTGAAGACCTGTCGTCCAGTGGAACACAGAGGTCCTTGCGCAAGGTGCCGGCTTGGTCCGGGCTGTGAATGCGGTCCCCCCCGGCGTTTTTTTCCTGTGTCAGCTGCCATGTCAAGTGCGGCAGGACACAGCGGGCGCCAGGGCGTCTGAAATACCTTTTCCTGTTTGCCCGATCCCCGCACCATAACTTTTTACAGAAACGGCCGAAAACCATTTCAGGGCCGAAGGTTTTGCTCTCTCTGGTCAACCGCAGCGACAAGGAATAGCACTGTGAAGCTGGACTCAATCCCGATCTACTCCACATTGGAACAATGGCAGGCGGACTGCAACGCAATCGGCAATGCGTGTCTTGAGGATGACAAGCCCAGGGTCGCTGAGGATGGACGCTTGCAAGCGGGCGCTATTTCGCCGTCCGGTGAAGAGAGAGGTTTCAGTCGTGACGGGCGGCTGGTGGGTATCCGTGATGCCGCCGGGCATCAGAACGATAAAATGGTCCAGGATCGTCTCAATCAGATGTACCGGGTCACTGCAGATTTATCCAGGCAGGCGGGTATACAAACCCGGGACGTTGAGCTGGTCAGTGACCAGGATATGCGTCGCCTGACCGTCAAGGATTTGCAGGGACGATTGGACCGGCTGCTCAACTCACCGGGCGGCCAGCTGGTCAGGATGCATGAGAGCCTGAACCGGATGATGGTCCAGGTCCGTGACGGTGATGCTGATGTAGCCCGGCAAGCCATTCAACAGCTGCCTGGACTGCTGAGAACCAGCTACCAGCATTTTGCGCAACAGGTGCAGTCCTCTGGGCAAGCCGGCTCGCCGCTGGAGCAATTTGGCAAATCCCTGCAATGCTGGCGTGAAGAGACAGCAGAGCAACTCAAACACATGTCGCAGTCGGCGGCGGAGGAAGCCAGAACCAACCCGAATTTTGTCAAGGTTTGCACGCTGTGTGATGAATTCCTGGCAGAACAGGCAAAGGAGCGCGCTGCTGTTACCACCAGTCCGCCTGACCCGGCTCCTTCACAGAAGCAGGCTCTCGACCTGGTGCCGCTTTTGGCGGGTGAGAAAAAACGTATCGACACCATGCTGGCGCACATCCAGCAGCACTTCCCCGAGATGACACAAGAACGCCTGCTGAATCTTCTGTGTCCTTCTGGATCCGGTTTTCCTCTGGGTTTTGGCAATGATTCCAGCATGGCAGAGGCCATTGTTGCCTATGCCCATCTACAACGGGCCCGGCCAGATGCTTTCCCGGATTCTGACTTCCAGATGGTCCGTGACCTTATGGGCACCAGACTGCGTGCACCGGACAAGATGCCGAAGGATGAGGTTTTTCAGAAGTGGGTGAGTGACTCAGTCTCCCTGAAATCCCTGGAGCTCAAACTGCAAAAGTATATGCCGGAGCAGGACTGGTTTCTTGAGTATGTTTCAGGTCAGTTACCTCCTCACACTCTGATTTCTGAGGCCATTCCCAGGCAATGGTTGGATGATTACCGTGATGACTTGATAGAGGAAGCGCATTCTTCTGTGACAAAGCTTGGGCCGAAAAGCCTGGATGACGAGAGCCTGGAGCAGATTGCCTTTGACTGCTGCGACAAGATGCTGGAGCGTTTTGATTCTGGGTATGGCCTGTGAACGACCAGCGCGACCAGCCTTCCACTTGTTGGTATCGCGCCTGAACCCTGGTGCCTGGGCGTTGCTTCTTGGCAGGGTGCGCGGCAAGCCCCGTTCTTCCGGGCGGGGAGGATGTCAATGAAGATCACTGCAGGTGTCGCCGTCACATCCGCCCCATAGGAAACAGGCTGTCGTGCACAGAAAAAAGCAGGCACTGGCCCCCCGGGCGCAATGCGCCAGGGGCCACCTGCTCTATGACGCTGCGTTGGGTGACGAGGGCGCGTGTGGTCCCTTGCCGAAAACCTTGGCGGGAACTGTCGTTGCCCACCGCACCGGATGAGTCTCCATCTTTTTCGTTTGTCCGATCAGGGATATCGGCCTCGGTCTTCCCGGTCTGCTCGGCAGAAGGGGAGACGGCGTCTTCTTGCGGGAGTTGGCGCATAATAGCGTCCATATGGAGCGAGAAATCCCTCATCTCAGAGATGCTGTCTTGCTGCGTTTCAACAGGATGGGAGCAGGCGGCTGCCTGTTTCCCATCGGGTCCCAGCTTCAGATCTCCCAGTGCTTCACAGTAGGATTCCAGGAGCCCATCACTGACAATCATAAGCATCACGAAGCTCATCCAGGGATGAGAGTCGTCCAGGAGGCTTTCAGGATCGAGGACGGCCTCCATAGGTATCCCCTCGCCTTTGAGCAGCTCCTCTCCGGTTATCAGCACGACATTGTCCAGATTGGCAAGGATTTCATCTTCTGGTGTGACCAGCAGGTTGAAGATGCTGAAATTCTGTTGCTTTGGATGTGTGGGTGGCAGTGTCTTTTTCTGGGCTTCTGCCATAACGCCGGCTCGCTGCACGGCACCGATCAGCGTGCCGATCTGCCGGTACACCTTCTGCAAGCGCTCCAGCTGAGCCGTATCCATTTGCTCAGACTTCAGATCTTGATCGCCAGACGGAGAAAGTTTGCTGCGCCAGTCGTGCAAGCTGGTGCCCTCAACCCAGGGATAGGCTGTGTAATGGCCTTTCCCCTTCCCCTTCCCCTTTCCTGCTTTGTCGAATGAGAATACCCCAACCGGTTGCCGAATCCTGGCAAACTGTTCAGCTGGCATATTCTCTTTCAGCAAGGCAACAAACGAAGCGGAGATCCTGTCGGCATCGGGTGGTTCCCCGTATTTGAGAAGCCAGGAGATTCCCGGGCATGCCAGTTTGAAAAACTGGTTTGAGGTTTGAGGCTTTTTTAACGAATCCAGTGCCGTCATCTGACAGCGTTGCGGTGCGGTGTATCCCAGCTGGGCTGGTGCCGCTGCAAGCAGGGCTGCCTCATCTGCAGACAGCGGGTTTGTACTGGCAGCTGGAGCCTGAGTCATGGTCAGGCCAAGGCCGAGAGCTGCCGCCCACCAGACCTGTGTCCGGCGCCGCTTGTTACTGTTCTGGTTGATTTGGGTTTTCATGCTCATGTCCTCATCAAAAGCGGAAAGGTGTGTGTGCAAAAACAGGCACCCCCTCATAAGCAAGAGACAGTGGCTGGTAGCCAAAGTTCACGGCGTCGGCATTTGGTACCCATGGCAGCCCTGGAGGCTCCTGGGGGCAGCGCACGGAAGCCGGCCACAGTGGCAGAGAGTACCGACATCAGCAGTGGCCCTGTCAGCAACGCCGTAGTGGTCAGGCGGTGCTGTCCCTCTCTTGATGTTTTTTGCTTGGTGGGGTCTTTCCTTGTGGTGGAAGTCCCGCCCTGCGGACAAGGCGGGGGAGGGGGGTTACTTCGAGCTATCGTCTTCAGCGTCCTCTTCCAAACTCTTCAGGTATTCATCAAGCTTGCGGCAGACGCCCTGGGGTGTGCCATCTTGCTGACCCAGATCTCCAAGAATCTCACAGTAGGACTGCAGGAAGGATAGGTCAGCAGCGGCCAGTGTCATCACAAGATCTACCATTGTCCCAAAGTCTGCCTTTGATATTTTGTTGCCGAAATCAGAGTCCGCATAGTCTGTTACGGCTTCGAACTCCTCGGGCAGAATATCGCTGTCGAACAGCACTTGCTGGGCCACAGGCACTATGCTGTCCAAGTTTCCAATCACCTCATCCTCTGGTGTCACCAGCAGGTCGAATCCTTTGAAACTCGGATCCGTAACCGCCGATGGCCGTATCCTTGTTTCCTGACCCTCCCTTGTGGTCACGGCGCGGTGTGCAGCCCCCACCAGAGCACCGATCTTTTGGTACAGCTCCAGAAGACGTTCCGAGCTTTGGTCGTCCAGGCCGGCAGATTCGGTGACAGGCTCGGCAAGTTTGCTCAGCCAGGTGCGCAAGCTGGTGCCTTCAATCCAGGGATAGACTGTGTAGTAGCCCTTCCCCTGGCCTGGTTCGCCAAATGAAAACTCGCCAATCGGATGGCGAAGTCGGGCAAACTGATCAGCGGGCATCTTTTGTTTCAGAAGCTCAACAACCGAAGTCGAACCCCTGTCGGCACGGGATGACTTCCCGTACTTGAGGAGCAGCTTTTTGTTGTCGGGACACTCCAGCGTGAGAAGGTTTCCCGGAAGCTGGCCTTCTTCCGATTCCTGTTCAAACACCTGACAGAGGCCGGGCGTTGCGTACCCCAGCTTTTCTGTCAATTCCTGAATGGCTGCCTGGCGGTCTGCCGCCTGCAGCTCAACCGTGCTGTAGGCGAGAGCTTGCGCACTGATCAGGCCGAAGCCGAGAGCGGCGGCCCACTTGGCAAGTGTCCAGCTCTGTTTTTTGCTGTCTGGGTTTGTGTCATATGTCATGGCAATACCTCTCCAATGGAGTTTCAAGTGCGCGCACACAATGCTTGCGCCCCTATTAATTCGGACAGATACGGCCAGCAAAGGTTCACGAGCTTGCTGTGCAACGAGTATCCACGGGCGAGTGATTTCAATCGGGTGGAGGTCAGCTCCTGCCAGGGGGCCGAGGGAAAGGGGGGCGCGCATAATCAGGATGTGTCTATGAACGCGCACCTTGCCAGCTGCCACGAGTCCGAGCCAAAGACAGAAAAAATGTGTGTCTGGCTGGATGCAAAAGACTTGCACAAGCCGCTCAGGGATACAGGCATGGGAGGGAGCACGGCTGATTATCATGGCAGCCGCGCCTTATGGGGTTCCCGCCTTGCGCACAGGGCGAAGGCGGGGGGGACTATCTGACGCTGTCGCCATCAGCCCCAGGTGCATCAAGAGAGGTGAAGACTATCCTGACAAAGCGGGCGATCCGGTGTGCAACCTCTTCAAAGATGTCGCAGACCGCAGTGCTCTGCCCTCTGTTACCCAGCTTCAGACCTGCCAGGGTTTCACAGTAGGAATATATAAACCCTACCGAAACAGACAGCGCTACTTCGCCCAAACTCCAGGCGTCGATGTAGCGCTCAAAGAAGGCAAGCTCACGGTCAAAATCCTCCAGCGGTGCGGGCAGCGACTTATCGAGCAACTCGTTTTCGGTCACAGGCACAATGGCATCCAGATGTACAATCACCTCATCTTCCGGTGTTACCAGTAGGTTGAATCCGTTAAAACTCCCCCTCTTTGAGAGTCTGGGCAGCACTGTTTCTTTCTGGTCTTCCCTTATCAGGGCTACGCGATGGGTGCTGCCTACCAGGGCACCAATCTGTGCGTAGACTTTCAGCAGGCGTCTTAGATTGATCTCCTCCAGCCCCTCATAGCTGGATGTGACCAGATTCCTGATCCAGTTGCTCAGGCAAGTGGCCTCAGTCCAGGGATAGACCCTGTAGTAACCCTGTCCTTCTCCAGGCCTGTCAAATGAAAATTCAGCAACAGGCAGTTGAAGCCTGGCAAATTGCTCCGCCGGCATCTGCTCTTTCAGAAACGCAACAACCGGAGCGGCACTCATGTCGGCACTGGACGATTCTGCGTACTTGAGAAGCAGGACCTTGCCTGGACACTCCAGTTTGAAGAAACGTTCGGGCAGCTGCCCATTTTCCCACTCCAGTGCCGCCAGCTGACAGTGGCCGGGTGTGGCGTATCCCAGCTTGTCTGCCAGTTCTTGTGCCGCTGCCGGAATATCCGTTGCTTGCAGTTGCCCCGTGCTGAAAGCCGATGCCTGTAGACTCATCAGGCCAAGACCCAGAGCTGTCGCCCACCTGGCAAGAGCCCGGCGTGGCTTGTCACTGGCTCGTTTCATTGTGCGTCTCATCTCAATGCCCTCTTGATCAGCCTGAAAAGACTTGCGCCTGCGGTCTGCGATCTGCGCTTGCAAGGGACTGGGACAACAGCTGGCAGCGAAAGTTCACAGTGCCAAGTTGCGCGCGGCCAGCAGAAAAAGGGAGTGGAAAGGCAGAGAGTCAGATTGTCGAAGAGGGATGGGCGGTCTGATGGCTTGCCAGGCAGTGGCCTTGCGAGCACCTGCCCGGCTCAGTGAGCGGGCAGGTCTTGCGTTCTGTGTTCGTCTCAATCTGCGAATACAACATCCTTGCCTATGGGGCCGGGCACTCCAGTCGCTTCGAGGTTCGCCGTCCAGGCTATCGCCATCTCACGGACAGCACCAAAGGGCGTGTCGAACCAGTCGCGGGAGGAGGCGGAGTCTGGATCCGGATTGTCGGGCCAATAGATAAGGTAGTTGTCAGCACAGAAGCGCGTTTTCGCTACACCTTGTGCCGGACCTGTACCTTCAAGCGCCTCACAGTAGGCTGTCGTCAGGCCAGTCATGGAAACGTCAAATGCCACTTTGAAATCCTTGATGGCCATGATCGGCAGCGAGCTGAGCTCAGTGTCAAACATTTCCAGCTGTGGTGGCAGGATAGCTTCGCGCACTTCGCTTTCGCTGACAGCCACAGGGGTATCCAGATAGGCAAGCACCTCATCCTTGGGTGTCACCCGCAGGTTGCGCGCGTTGAATCCTCCTGCTGTCTTCTGCGTGCTTTCCTGCGCCAGTCCGGCACGCGTCGAGGCCCCTATAAGGGAACCTGCCTGGTGCAAGACATTTCGCAGGCGCTTGGCTTGCGATAATTTCCATGCTCCAGACTCGGGCTGGCGAGTGACCTGCCTGAGCCAATCGCGCAAGCTGATGCTCTCGGTTCCTGACAGATAAACCTTGTAGACGCGTTGTCCTTTCCCCGCTTCGTCAAACGAAAATTCGGCAACCGGCTGTTCTACAGCCTCCTGCTCTGTCAGCTGGTCAAAAGCCATTGAGGACGGGGTCCCGTACTTGAGAAGAAATCTTTCGTTTTGACACTGAAGTCGGAAAAAACGCTCCATGTCTGACGGGGTTGCGGCATCTTCCCAATCCAGTGCGGTCAGCTGACAGGGGGCCTGTGTTGTGCATCCGATCTCTGCGGCCAGTTCCTGTGCGGCCGCGATGGAATCTGTTGCCTGCAGGTGGTGCCCCTTGAAAGCAGAAGCCTGCACACTGATCAGGCCAAGGCTCAAGGCAGCAGCCCATCTGAAGAGTACCCGGCCTGGCTTGTCTGGGTGTTTCTTCCTGTCATTTTTCATGGTAATGCCCTCCAATGGCTGATCGAAAAAATGCATCGCTCACCAGGTTTGACCAAGGCGGGTGCTCAAGGTTCCCCTATCTGGATGTCATTGCCGCTCACATGGGGGAGAGCATGGAAAGCAGGAGGGCCGGATGAACCACAGGAAAGCTGTGCTGCCGGTGATACCTTTTTGATGAAGCCCGGTGGTAATCGGCGGGAGCAGATGGAGACGGCGGGAGAATTCTCCTCAGTGGCTTAGCATCCAGGAAGTAGCCAGCACGCTGGCTGCACAAAAGCAAAATGTAGAAGGGAGCCCGGAGCCAGTCCTGGCGAGAGGAAGGCTCAGGGTTGTCGCGCGCAGGGTCAAGGTTTGCTGTTTTGTTCAGTGCAGTAGAGTACTTGTTTTTCGCTGTGGTCAGGGTCCAGATTTTCAGGGACTGCGCAGTAGCCCTTAACAAACCCACGGACAGAAGCTTTCATCGCGGACTTGAAGTTTTTGAAAGATTGTTTGGCAGAGATTTCGGGCGCAGTGAAAGACCCCTGAAAAGCCTCGCTGGACAACACCTGGACGTGCGCTGGCATGAAGTCATTGAACAGCTCGTCTTCACTGACAGAAGTAATGGCATCTGGATATCCAATCACCTCGCCCTCTGGCGTCACCCACAGGTTGAGCCCGGTAAGCGTTTGCTGTCTGGATGCCGATGGCGACACCGCCTGCTGCTGGCCTTCTTTCACCAGAGCCGCGCGCGCGGTGGCTTGCACCAGAGAACCGACTTGCTGGAATATGCTCTCCCTGAGATCCAGGTCTGACTGCTCCAGTATTCCGTCAGCGGACTTGCCGAAGCTGCTGACCCAGGCCCGCAAGCTGATAGCCTGGATCCAGGTGTAGACTTTGTAGGAGCCTTGCCCTTCACCCTGTTCGTCAAACGAAAATTCGGCAACCGGTTGGGGGAGCCTGGCAGACTGTTCAGCCGGCATCCGCTCTTTGAGCTGCTCCAGCGTCAAGGAGGCAGATGGATCCTCGCTGGATGAGGCGCTGTACTTGATGAGAAAGTTCTGGCCCTGACAGGCTATTTTGAAAAAGCGGTCCCCCTCTGGACCGACGACATTGTTCAGGCCTGGAGTCGTTGCCGATTTATCCTGATTCAACTCGACCAGCTGACAGGAACCTTGTGTTGCCAATTCCATTTCAGCGACCAGCTCTTGTTCGGCTGCGGCAGGATTCGTTGCCTGCAGGCGGCCCCCCTCGAAAGCAGAAGCCTGCACACTGATCAGGCCAAGGCTCAGGGCAGCCGCCCACTTGAGGAGTTCCTGGCCTGGCTTGTTCCGGGTTTGTTTTGTGTCATTTTTCATGTCAATGCTCTCCAATTTCATGTCAATACTCTCCAATGGCTGATCGAAAAAATGCATCTCTCACCAAGTTTGACCAAAGCTGGTGGTCAAGGTTCACCGTATCTGGATGCAACTGCCGCTCAGATGAGGGAGAGAATGGAAAGCAGGAGGGTCGGATGAGCCACGGGCAAGCTGCGGAGTGGGCGGCTTTATCCCACTCCGCATGTTTTTCAATCTGTGGACATGAATTCCTCACCTGTAGCGCCGGAGAAATTCTCCTCAACAGCTGCAAGGCTTTTCAGCCATGATGCAACCACCGTGCCGGCGGCGTCGAAGGGGGCCTGAAACCAGTCCTGGAACCAGTCCTGCAACGCGGAGGCTTCAGGCTCATCATTTTCCAGCGGAGGGAAAAAACTTTCGAGCGAGTAGGGAGGGCAAGTGGCATTGCAGTAGTTTGTTACAGGTCCGCTGTCGTCAGGATTCTGGCACTCAAAAGCTTTGCAGTAGCCTGTATCAAACCCGTCAGCAGCAATGCTGATCTCGTGCCCGGGGTTTGTGGCCTCAGTGAAAGAACCCCAACCATATTCGTGACCAAACACAGGTACTTGTGCAAGCATAATTTCATTGAACAGTTCGCTTTCACTGACAGGTGCAATAGCATCGGCAAATCCGATCACCTCATCCTCCGGCGTGACCCACAGATTGAGTCCGGTGACTATGTTCTGCCTCGATTGTGATGGTGATACCACCTGCTGCTGCCTTTCTGGCACCAGTGCCGCGCGCGTTGCAGCAGCCACCAGGGAACTGACTTGCTGGAATATCTTCTTCCGGCGAACCAGGTCGGAGTATGTCGGGCAGCCAGAAGCAGATTTGCCGAAGTCGCTGACCCAGTTACGCAAGCTGGTGCTCTGTGTCCAGGTGTAGACCTTGTAGAAGCCTTGCCCCTCGCCCTGTTCGTCAAACGAAAATTCGGCAACCGGCTGGAGAAGCCTGGCAGACTGTTCAGCCGGCATCCGCTCCTTGAGCTGCTCAAGTGTCAAGGGGGAAGACGGGTCCTTACTGGATGACAGACGGTACTTGAGGAGAAATTTCTGGTCCGGGCACTGCATGGTGAAAAAGCGGTCCCGGCTGGGAGCCAGGAACCTGTGCAGGCCTGGAGAACTCTCGTCTTCTACTTGGCTCTGATGCAGCTCGACCAGCTGACAGGAGTCCTGATATCCCATTGTGGTTGCCAGTTCCCGTGCCGCTGCGATGAGATCCGTCGCCTGCAGATAGCCCCCTTCGAAAGCAGAAGCCTGCACACTGATCAGGCCAAGGCTCAAGGCCGCTGCCCATTTGCAGAGCACCTGGCCTGGCTTGTCCAGGGTCTGTTGTCGCTCTCTTTTCATGCCAATCCCTCCAGTGGCTGATGGGAAAATCGTATGTCCTCATCGGGAGTGACCAAGGCTGGCGGGCAAAGTTCAAGACTCCCGTTTGCAAATGACAGTCGCGACGAGGAGCCAGTCGACACGGACTCGTGACCGAGGCCGACTGGCCGTCGCCCGGCGGCTGGGCATCATACTGCCGGGCGCTGGAATGCCACTGCGTCCTGTTCCTGCTGGTACCGGTTTGAGAACAAAGAGAGCGTGCCTGCGGCTGACAGGGATTTTCTCCGCTCAGAATCTGTCAATTCGGCTACACTTGTTAGCCTTTGTCGTAAATCTGTCTGTTTTGCTGTCCATTCGGGGGTGCTGGGCTGTGTTCTGGTACCGTTGTTCGTTGCTGCGTGCCACCCTGCTGTGTGCCCTCATGGGGCTGGTGCTTTCGCGTGCTGGGATGGCCCTGGAAGCGGGCCTGTTCGAGGTCCCTCTGGATGATCTGGAGTGGATATTCTCAGAGGTGGATTCCCTGGAGTGCTCTCTGACAAAGCCGGTGCCGGGCATAGGTCCTGTGACGCTGTCAGCGAAAGCTGGTGCCCGCTCCCATATTGTGATTCCTTCCCATCTGCTGCCTTTGCCGCATGGGTCCGTGTATGTCGGCCTGGCTCCCGCTTCCTGGAACCGCACGGATCAGCTCAGTTCCGTTGCAGCACGTCCGCACTCAACGGAGAACGGACTGGTTCTTGAGCTGGAAATGCTGCCCTCTGTCTGGCTGGCGCAGCTGAGTCGTCCCTTGCGGCTGATGCTGCATTTTCACGGTGAACTGGGCAGTGATCTGGTGGCTGTGGAGGTGCCCACGGTGGGGGCCTCTTTGCACAGAGTCAGAATGACAGACTGCATCAAGCGTCTTCTGCCTTATGATTTTGAGCAACTGAACGGCAGTGTTTTCTATTTTCAGGCAGGCAAGGACCAGCTTGACGACTATCAGATAGCGAAACTAAAGTGCATGGCATCCTATCTCAAGAAAGACGACTCCGTTAAGTCTGTTGTTGTCGATGGGCATTCAGATTCCAGTGGGGACAGGCTGCGTAATCTTCAGTTGTCGAAGAAGAGAGCTGAAGCCGTTGTTGCCCATCTGGAGGCTGCCGGGATTCCTGCGGAGCGGGAGCTGCGCGTGCGCCATCATGGGCAGCGCTATCCCACTGCTGCCAACGGGACCCGCGCGGGGCGTGCTCTTAATCGGCGCGTGGTGGTGAGACTGGGACGAGATGCTGGCCGTGCCAGCTGAGGCCGCGTACCCGGGAATTTTTGACTCTGGAGGTCTGCACCAAAATGGATAGCAGTATTGTCCTTCCTGCGACCCTGTCCCGGCTCCCAGCCGGCCTGGAAGACGCGGGATCAGGAGTTGTCCGGCAGGAACAACGACAGCAAAAAGACGGTTATGCTGCCCTTTTGCAACAGGCCCTGTCGCATGTGGACGACAAGAATCATGTAGCGACTCAGGCCATGGGAGAGGTTGCTCGCCGGGAGTCAGACAACCTGATAGATACTGTCATGCGTATTCAGGATGCCCGTCTGACTTTTGAGTTTGCGCTGCAAGTGCGCAACCGGCTGGTCGAGGGCTACCATGAACTGTTCAATCAAAACACCTGACAATGGTCGAATCTGAGCATGGCCGAGACTGAAACCCGCTGGAGTCAGCTGCTCTCGTCACTGCCCCGTCAGCTGTCATTGGAGGGACTCAGGGCCCGTGGTCTGTTGACGCCCGGCATAGTCTGGGGGCTGGCGGTGCTGGCGGTGCTGGCGCTGCTGTGCACACTCTGGCTGTGGTGGTTGGGGCGTGGCTATGTTCCGCTTTATGGACGACAGGAGCAGTACGACACGGCGTCTGTCATGGAGGTCATGGAGCGTGAGGGTATTTCCTGGCGCCTGCATCCGGATACCGGCCAGGTCATGATCAGCCGTTCCGCTGCGGCCAGCGCGCGTATGGCGTTGGCGTCCGCGGGCATAGTGATTCCGGTACAGGGCGCAACGCCCCGCAAAGAGCGTTCCAGCTCCCTGGGGGTCAGTCACTTCATGGAGCGTGTCCATTACATCCAGGAAATGGAAGAGGCGCTGGCCGCGACTGTCCGCGGGCTCGACAGTGTGCGCTGGGCCCGTGTGCATCTTTCGGTTCCCGAACAGACAGCGTTCCTGCGCGAACAACCCGGTGCCCGGGCTTCGGTTTTTGTGGACCTGTACAAGGGGCAGGCGCTTTCTGCGGGACATGTGCATGGCATAGTCGCCCTGGTGGCGGGCAGTGTCACGGGGCTTGAGCCTGAAGATGTTTCCGTCGTGGACCAGAGCGGCAATCTTCTCAGCCGTCAGACGGGCAGCGACAACGAGCGGACCCTGGCAGCAGAGCAGTGTTTCAATGCGCGTACGCGGGTGGAGCAGCACCTGGAAAGCCAGGTTGCCCGCCTGGTGGAAGCCGTTGCAGGTCCGGGCAATTATCGTGTTGACGTTGCCGTAGAAATGGATTTCAGCAGTGCGGAACAGGCGACAGAGGGTTACGGTCCCGATGCCGGTGTGGTTCGCAGCGAGTCGATGCGCATGGGGGACAAGCAGGCGGCGGCACCAACCAGTGTCACAGTCGGTGAGGGGGATGCGGCTGCGCAGCCGGAGCAGCTGACCAGAAACTATGAAATCAACAAACAGATCAGCCGCATCAGCGGAATGCCTGGCAAACTGGAAAGGGTGTCGGTCGCAGTGCTGCTCAACTACCGGCATGAAAAAAATGGCAGTGCAAAAGAAAGCGGTGCCAAGGGTGGCAAAGGCGAAGAAAATGGTGACGCGGGTAACCTTGATGACAAGGGAAAGGCCTGGCCGGATGAAGAGATAGCGCACCTTGAGACACTGGTTCAGAAAGCTGTCGGATACGATGAAAAGCGCTCGGACAGTGTCTCCATAGTGTCGCTTCCCTTCTTCCCCATCCCGGCTCCAAAAGCGGGGGGCGAGATACCGGACCGCATTCTTCAGATGCTGAACATCGATCTGTATGGGGTGGCCTGGGGACTGATTCCTTTGCTGGGCATTCTGGTGATCCTGATGTTTTGGTTGTTGCTGCGAACAGGTCGTCGCAGTCAACAACAGGCGGACGCGCCTGCATCAGGGGCCGGGGCCAGGCAGCCGGGTGGAGAATCGGCAGAACCAGCAGAAGAGGGGCAACAAGAGGCGGAGTCCGCCCCTTTACGTCCGGCGCAGGGCTCTGTCTTTTCAACGGTGGCGGGTGACCGGTATTTCGAGTCCTACAGGGATGAGCTCCTGACCCACGCCAGGGAGGAGCCCAACCGTGTGGCGGCGGTCCTCAACAAGTGGATTGAAAAAGATCGTGCTGCCGATGCGGATGATGCAGATTCTGCTGGCTTGGGGGATAGAGCGCATGAATGACATTCCGCTGGGTGTGCGCCCGGGGCTGCGGGAGGCGGCAACGGTGGTGGCTTTGCTGAAGGAGGCAGATGTTTCTGCGGTCGCAGGCTTTCTGTCCTCCTCCAAGGTGCGTGCCATTTCCGATTGTATAAAGCGGCTGTCTGACTTGACAGTATCAGATCTGATTCGCGTCCTTGAGCTGTTTGAAAATGACTTCCGCAACACCCTTCCGGTGGGTTTTGGCATCGGGGACAGGCTTGATCGGGTCGTGGATAACCCGCTGGAAAGGGTCTACGCTGATTCGCTGCTGGAGTCGCTGGACGAGGCACAGAGTCTGAGCGGGCTGCAGGGCATAGCGCCTGAACGCCTGGCCAGTATCCTCAGTCAGGAGCAGCGCAATCTGCAGATGATTGTACTGGTGTGCATCAAGCCGGAGCAGGCGGCCCAGGTGCTCATGCATATGCCGGAAGAAAACCGCTCTGCCCTCGTTTCTGCCATGGGGCGTCTCGACAAGATTCCACGCCGGGTGCTCCTCAGGGTGGCGGAGTTTCTGGGAGGCATACTGCAATCGGAGAAGCAGGAGTTGTCCATCAAGCTTCCTGGTATCAATGTTGCTGCCGCCATTCTCAAGCATATGAACCAACCGGCTGTGGATGCCCTGCTGACTGAACTGAGACAAACAGAACAGAAGATGGCCGAGGAGCTGGCCGCACAGATGTTTGTGTTTGCGAACCTGGCTGATCTGACCAAAGAATCCCTGGCTCGACTGATCAGTCAGTTCGACAACCGGACCCTGGCCCTGTCGCTCAAGGGGATGGATGTGGAATTTCAGGAAAAATTCTATGCCACTCTTTCTCGTCGGGCGGCGGGCTATCTGCGTGATGAGTACGACAGCACGGGGCCTGTGCGCAGACGAGAAGTCATCCAGAATCGGCAAAAAATGGTGGATGTTGCGTTGAGTTTGCTGCACAGCGGGGAAATAGAAATTGAAACACCGGGCCAGCAGAATGAGTTGATGGAATGAGTCGTCGTTACCTTTTCCTCGCAAGATACAAGTTTCCGGAGGCCGGATCAGTCGGCACGCCGGACCGGCGCGCAGCCCGGGCGCAGGTGATGCAGGGTTACGAGCGCCTGCATGCCCGGGGCTACCGACAGGGCTGGCGCAGAGGTTGCCAGGAAGGCCGGGTGCAGGGTCGGCAGCAAGGCTATGAGGAGGGTTGGCAGTCGGGTCTGGAGCTGGGCCGTGCCCAGGGCTACGAGAAGGCCATGGCGTCGGGCGAACAAGACTGTCAAAGACTGCTGGTGCTGGTGCACAGGTTGTGGCAGCAGTTGACGGGCTACCACAAGGAGCATTGGAAGCAGCTGCACAGGGAGTTGACAACACTGGTCGATACCATATGCCGCCGGGTGCTGTGTCATGAACTGAAGACATCAGACCAGGTGCTGGATCAGGTTGTCCGCAAGGCGATGGAAATGCTGCCGCGTGAGGACAGCATGCAGGTGTTTGTGCATCCTGAGGAAGAGCCACTCATTACGCGTTTGTCGACACAGCTTCCGGGTGTCTGGACGGTCTGTTCAGACAGCGATCTGCAGCAGGGAGACTGTGTTATCAAGGCCGGCTCCGGCACGGCGGATGCCCGCATGGAAACGCGCCTGTCCCTGTGCCTTCAGTCCCTGAGCCACATTCTGGAAGGGGGGAACGGTGCTTGCTGAATAACAATATCCATGCGGGTGCCAATGGCGGTTCGGCACTGGAAGCCTGTCGCACGCCACAACAGCTGGAGGCTGCCCTTGATATGCAGCGGGGGCTGCTGTGCAAAAAACTGTCGTGTGCCTGTGAGCAGATACGCGAGAGCCAGTCAGTGGTTCAGGTATCGGGTCAGCTGGTACGCCTGGCGGGGCTCACCATGGAGGTGGAAGGCTGTGCTCTGCGAACCGGGCAGCGCTGCATGGTGCAGGGCCGTAGCGGGCGGGTGGAAGCGGAGGTCGTGGGTTTTGACCATTCGCGCTTGTTGCTCATGCCCGTCGAGTATGGTGATGGCATGGCATCCGGTGACCGGGTGTATCCGCTTGAGCGTGATACTTCGGTTCCTGTCGGCGAAGGACTCATGGGGCGTGTCGTCAATGGTCTGGCAGCGCCCCTGGACGCCATGGGACCTCTGGAGTGTCGCCATTATGTCCAGCTGCATGCCCCCACTATCAATCCACTGGAACGCGGTCTTGTCCTTGAGCCTCTGGATGTGGGCGTTCGCTCTGTCAATGGCCTTCTGACCCTGGGCTGCGGACAAAGAGTGGGGCTGTTGTCTCCTACGGGGGTAGGAAAGAGCACCCTGCTGGGAATGATGACAAGAAACACAACGGCTGATGTCACCATATTGGCAATGATTGGTGAAAGAGGGCGGGAAATCCGGGAGTTTGCTGAAAACATTCTCGGCCCTGAGGGAATGAAAAAGGCCATCATAGTGGCAGCACCTGCCGACCACTCACCGGTGATGCGTCTGAGGGCCGCTCTGGTTGCACACCGCTTTGCCGAATTCTTTCGGGACCGGGGGGGCAAGGTCCTGCTGCTGATGGACTCCCTGACCCGTTACGCCCAGGCGCAGCGAGAGATTGCCCTGGCTGTTGGGGAGCCTCCCTCCGCCAGAGGCTACCCCCCTTCTGCTTTCAGCATGATGTCCCGTCTGGTAGAGCGCGTTGGCAACGGCAGAGAGGGGCGGGGGTCTGTGTCGGCGGTCTACACGGTACTTGTCGAAGGGGAGGACAGTGAGGATCCTGTGGCTGAATCGGCCCGCGCCATACTCGATGGACATATAGTCCTGAGCCGGGAGCAGGCAGTCAGCGGACTCTATCCGGCGGTGGATCTGGCCGCATCGGTCAGCAGAACCATGCCTTCGTGTGTCAGTGCGGAACAGTTGCTGCGCGCCAACCGCTTTCTTTACTTGTCGGAAAAGGACAGGACAGGGCGCGAGCTGGCCCTGTTGGGTGCCTATCAGAAAGGTAATGATCCTGCGATTGATCTGGGCATGCGCTGCGGGGACAGTTTGCGTGCGTATTTGAGCCAGGGCGTAGACGAGTGTGTGTCTCTGGCGCAAAGCTGGCAACAACTGGAGGCCATGCTGAATGGACAGGATACTCAGGCAGGTCATGCGCCAGAGCCACCGACTGAGACAAATCAACCGGCTGAAACAGCAGTTGCTTCAGCAACAGGCTGAAAAACTGCGGCACAATCGGCAGCGCCTCGCGCAGGGGAAGCTGCTGTCGGAGTGGCTCGCGAGCACATCCGGGGAAACCCGTTCTTTTTCTGTGCACAGCACTACCCAGTCGGTGCTGTTGCAAGGGCAGGTCCGCTTCTGCCAGCTTCTGGAGCAGCAGGCCGAAGCCTGCCGCCACCAGATGTCTGCTCTGGAGCAGATGTGTGCAGCGCAGTCACGTACCTTGTTCATACAGAAAGAAAGGGCGGCACGTCTGCACAAACTCCTGTACGCCGCAGACCGCCATCGGCTGTACCGTCGCCTGCGCGCTGACACAGATACGGCCGTCATGCTCGGACAAGGAGCGGCCCGGTTCCGCAGGACACCGCAGGCTGGGCACCTGCCGCATGCGCAAGACTATAACAGGAGCTGTCCTGATCCGGCTCAGCCAGGCTGCGGCGACAAAGATCAGCCAATAACTTGAGGTGCTGCTGGTTGACAAGGCACTGGTGCCGGCAGGCACGCAGAACTTCCGCTGCCTGGCGGGACAGGAGCGGCTTCTGCTCCGTTGCCTGCAGGGCTGACAGCTCCCGCCAGGCAGCCAGGGCCTGGCGGGCACAGGAGGCAATGCCTTCCGGCTGCATCCTCTCCAGCGCCTCCTGCTGCTCCAGCAAAGCCGCGTGCAGGGCCTGTAGTTTGCGCACTTGCAGTGAACGCTCGTCCGCCGCCATGCTCAGCTCCCGTGTCGCATGGATCGCACCATGGCTGAGGCCGTCACTTCCACAGGCGCCTCTTCGGCGGCGTTCAGAATTTCCCGCCCCAATGCAACATTTTGATCATCCAGGTCGGCAAGGGCACGCAGCTGCGCCAGGCAATGCCCCAGATAACCCGTATCCCGTATACAATCTCCCGCCTCTTCGCGGGTAACAGAAGGCGGAGACAGCGCAGGGCCCGTTGATGGCGTTGATGGCACCCCCTGGTGGGGGCTGGCGACGGGGGTGAAGACAATATCTGTCATGACAGGGGCGACACTCCGAAAACTCAGTACAAACGACCATGACCAGAAGACCATTCTGGTTCCCGGGGCCAACTCGACCAGGATGCCCAACACTTAAGGCTCTGCGGTGGATGATGGGCGCATTGCACATCTTCGGTGGAGAGACTGGGGTGAACTGTTGGAGCGCATCCGTGGTGCCGGCTTTCCGGAAAAGCGCTTCTGTCAAAGGATTCGCAGCTGGGGTGTGCTGTCCGGCGCTGATCGCGCAAACGAAAAAGGAACCAGATTGCTCTTTGCCCTGTGCCGTTCAGGCTTGGCTGCCTTGTAGTGCTTTCGTGGTGCAGACATCAATGTCAGCCATTATGCCGCCTCGTTGAGATACTCCAGGCCCGACAGTTCGCAAAGGATAGACAAGATCAGTCCGGGGATTTCCGATATTGCTTTCAATATTCTGTGTGCGTTTTGATGCTGGTATTTGAATAGTCATCTCGTTCAAGCGTACTCAATGGTCGTTCTGTCGAGCCCGGTGAGTTGAGTCAGGCGTTGTTGACCCCACTTCTTTTTCCAGGGGGGGAAAGCTTGTTGTTGAACACAGAAGCACCGATGGTGGCCAGGGGTTCAGCTACACAAACAACCGTGCGTTCTCGGGATGCGGTAGCGTTTGGCTCTGGAAAAACGAATGGCATGACGACCGTCAGCCCGTATGGCTCTCAGCCAGCACGCCTTCTGCCTGCCCGATAGATCATAAAAGGTCATCGACAGTCTTGCGCCAGCCTCCCGGGAATCACTTGCATATGGAAAACGCATGCTATAGCTTGCCCAAGCCCGGTTCCCGGGCACAGTGCTCTATGCCCGGCCAGCAGACCAAACCCGTTGCACAGGTCAGGCTGGAGCTTGCTCCAGTATGCCTTTGTACGGTTTTCGTGTTCCATGCCTGAAAAAAATCCCCCATTGGAAAAATCGGGCCGGGTCATCGCTCTGACAGCAGATGATGTCCTTGTGGAGCTGGATCCTGCGGCCCCCTGTGCCGGCTGCGCCTCTGCTATGAGCTGCTCCCCCAAAGGGGCAGGCGGTTGGGGACGTGCCGGTCACCGCCCGGTACGCATGGGAACAAGAGCGTCTTTTCGTGGTCACACCTTCACAGAGGGCGAGACAGTGGTGGCCATGCTGCCAGCCAGCAATCTGGTGTCGGCATCGGTGCTGGTGTATCTGGCTCCTTTGTGCGCTCTGTTGGCAGGTGCGTTATTGGGGGAATGTTTTGCGCTATCTGAACCGGTTATCATAGCCCTTGCCCTGGTCGGGCTGGTGTCCGGCCAGGCTTGTGTGCGCTGGTGGACACAGCGTCCCGCCATAGTGAGGCGTTATCGTCCGTTGGTCAGGCCAGGCAGCATGATCCCCACTCAAGCCCGGGGCCCCGCGCATTCTGACAGGAATGGCCCGGGACCGGAGCTGGCAATCCGAGGAACTATCCAGAAATAGCACCCTGGAGACTGAATAGTATGATTTTCAAGAAACGATCCGGGAGAGGTTGGACTGCCTCCGTTCTCGGCAAGCGCTTGTCGATGCTGTCCCTGTGCGGACTGCTGGTTTTTGGCCTGGTCAGCCTTCCGGTACGGCGAGAGGTCGAGGCCACCCCTGTCCCGGCGGCAATGTTGCCGGACTTCTCGACACTGGCGGAAAAAGCCTCGCCGTCCATCGTCAACATCAGTACCACGACACACCCGAAGCGCGACAGGAATATGCCCTACGCGGATCAGCTTCCTGAGCTTCTCCGCCGCTACTTCGGGCTGGAAATTCCTGATTTGCCCAATCACGGAGGGGCACCTCCCCGACCGCGACCAAGGTCGTTGGGCTCCGGGTTCATCATTTCCGCAGATGGTTATGTGTTGACCAATAATCATGTCATAGAAGGTGCCGATGAAATTGTTGTACGCATGAATGACCGCAGTGAGTACAAGGCCAAATTGGTCGGTGCCGACAGCAAATCTGACCTTGCGCTGCTGAAGGTCGATGTGAAAGGTGCCGGCCTGCCTGCTGTGACTGTGGGCAGTTCTGAGGTTCTCAAGCCCGGTCAGTGGGTATTTGCCATAGGCTCACCCTTTGGGTTTGATTATTCTGTCACCAAAGGGATTATCAGCGCCCTGAATCGCACTCTGCCCACCGAAAGCTATGTGCCCTTCATCCAGACAGACGTGCCTATAAACCCCGGAAACTCGGGCGGACCCCTGTTGAACATGAAGGGCCAGGTGATAGGCATCAACTCCCAGATTTATACCCGGTCGGGAGGATTCATGGGGTTGTCCTTTGCCATTCCTATCGATGATGCCATGGATGTTGTCAGGCAACTCAAGACATCAGGACAGGTCGTGCGCGGCTGGCTGGGCGTCCTGGTACAGGACGTTGACCGTAATCTGGCTGAGTCCTTCGGTCTGAAAAAGCCGCACGGAGCCCTGCTCAGCCAGGTGCTGTCTAACGGCCCCGCTGCCAAGGCTGGCCTCCAGGCCGGAGACATCATCATTCGGTTCAATGGACGGGACATCAAATTCTCGGCTGACCTGCCTGTTGCGGTGGGACGTGCGCCTGTTGGCAAGAAGGTCAATGTGGTCTTTGTCAGGGAAGGAAAGGAAAGAACCCTGGCGGTGGTGCCCGGCGAGCTGTCTGAAGATACGCCACGTCAGGCACCAGGACAGCCGCGTTCTGATGAGGTTCTGGGGCTTTCCATTACTGATCTGACTGACGAAATACGGGCCAGTCTGAAGCAGGAGGGCGTAGAAGGCGTAGAGGGCGTTGTTGTTGAGCATGAAGGCCGGGGTCTGCTGCGGCGCGACCTGATCACCCATGTTCTGCATAATCAACGCCAGCTGCCGGTCAGAAACGTCAAGGAGTTCAAGCAGGTGGTGGCGGAGCTGCCCAAGAGGCAGTCTGTGACCATACGCGTTATCCGTAAGGGGGCTGCAAGGTTTATTCCCATCAGTCCGCTTGATTAAAGCGGTTGCCTGTGCCCGGCCGGCTCCGGACTGTCCAGTCCCGGTCGGGCACTATTTTTTCCTTTTCCTTTTCCTTTTCCTTTTCCTTTTCCTTCCCTTCCCCTTGTTCCCTTGTTCCCTTGTTCCCGTTTCTCTTCCCTTTTACTCCCCGCAAAATCGACTATTGCTGGCAGGATGAGCCGACTGCCTGGGCAGAGGCGGCTTGTTGCACCTCTGCAGGATCAGTCTGACTGCGCAGCACCAACAGCAGTCGCACGCTCAGGTTCCCTTTTCCCCGTTTCTCTTCCCTGTTACTCCCCGCAAAATCGACTACTGCTGGCAGGATGAGCCGGCTGCCTGGGCAGAGGCGGCTTGTTGCACCTCTGCAGGATCAGTCTGACTGCGCATCACCAACAGCAGTCGCACGCTCAGGAAAACGCCAGTCAGCACCAGACCAGAGAGCAGTCCCACCCAGAAGCCTGCAGGCCCCATAGGGGGCACCAGCCAGTCTGTCATTCCCAGGAAATACCCCAGCGGCAAGGCAATTACCCAGAAGGAAAAGGCCACCACTATCATGGGAACATAGGTATCCCTGTAAGCCCGTAAAGCCCCGTTGGCGGACGCCTGAAGAGCATCAAAAACCTGATAGCAGGCTGCGTATTTGAGCAAAGCTGCTGCCATCAATGTGACTTCGATGTCTGAGGTGTACAGCCAGAGAATGGCCTTGGGAAAGAGCAGGATAAGAACGGCCAGGATAGACGAGAAGGCAACAGCAAGAAGCATGCCGCCGAACACGCGCACCCTGGCCTGCTCCCGGTCGCCATGGCCCAGCAGGAATCCGGTACGGATGGTTATCCCGCTGGAGAGGCTCAGGGGGACAGCATATGTCAAACAGGAAAAATTCAGCACCACCTGGTGGGCAGCAACACTGGTGCTGCCCAGCTTTCCGACCAGAAGTGCGACCAAAGCAAAGACGCCGCCTCCCATGAATACACTGGCGGAGATGGGCAATCCCAGCTTTAACAGCTCTGTAATGCGCGGGAGGCACAAGCGGATCTGACAGTCACGCAGCAGCGCACTGTAGTGTGGGTGGCGTGCAATGTAGTAGAGCATGCCAAGAGACATAATCCAGTATGACAGACTGGTCGCCCAGCCACAGCCTGCAGCTCCCATGGCAGGCACGCCCAGTTTCCCGTAAATAAAGATGTAGTTTGCGGGAATGTTGATCAGAAGACCGATCACGGCAATCACCATGGGAGCGCGTGTGTTGCCCATGCCCCCACAGAAGCTGTTCAGACAGTAGAACAGTGCTATACCGGGAACACCGAAGGCCATGGCCTGCAGGTAGTCGCGTGTGACGGGAACGATTTCCGGAGCCACCTCCATGGTCAGCAATATGGGTTCCGTGAACCACATGTACACAAGTGCTATGAGTGAACTAAAGAGTGCTATCCAGAGCGTCTGGATCAGATCCTGGCCAATGGGTTCATTGACCCCGGCACCACGATGTCCGGCGATAACAGGTACCAGAACCATCAGGAGGCCATACATCCACAGGCTGACCGGGACCCACAAACTGCTGCCGACAGCCACTGCTGCCAGGTCGTGGGCACTGGCTTTGCCCGCCATGGTGGTATCGACAAAACCCATGCCCATGGAGGCAAGATTAAAAAGGAGAATGGGCATGGACAGGGCCAGAAGAGGCTTCCATTCACCAACGAATAAAAAAAAACGGTGATGCTGCTTGTTCATGCTATGAGCCTGAGCGGTGACTCTTTTCAAGGAGGGCAATCCGGAGCCGACAGACTGCAACGCAAGGCCGGTGCCCATGAAAGCTGTATCTTGACTCACTCTTGTACCAGGGAGTCATTCTTTATTCTTGTTCCTTTCCATTCTCAGGCTGTTTTATCGTCAGCCAGAATGGCTTGCGCCCGCTCTCTTTCGTCCTCCCCCGCAAGGTACTGCCCTTTCAGGGGGGAGGAAAGTTGTTCCGGGCACTGTTCATGCAAAAGGGCATCGGTCAGCAGGAAAACTGCTGGCTATATCCGCCCGGGCCGCCCTGCAGGACCTGGCAGCCGTTCCGACAGACTGCTCGCCTGTGGCGTCTCTGCCTTTTCCTGTCCGCCAGAAAGACCTCTGTTCTGTGGCTGCATGCGGCCAGGATTCGCCAGCCGGGGCTACGCGATCTGCGACAGCCATTGTCCATGCTCCACCCTGCTCACCTCCTCATATCCCCTCGCCTTCCAGCTGACTGGCGACACACCAGGTTTCAGCCTGACCTCCTATAGTCAGGTTGGCGACCAGATGTTCCTTTTCGACAGGTTTTTTTACACAGGGATTGCATGATCCATACCACCATCCCCGGGACTTGCTGTTTCTTGAGGAGACAAGGACCTGCGGTCAGCCGGAATACAGACCTGCACAAGCTCTTATGGTTCAATCACCAACAGATCGCCATCATAACAGGCGGTGTCGCAAGAACACCGCCTGTCCTCATTATTGCCAGAACCCTCACAGGGAATTTGTCACTCCTTTTGTGTGAACATCCGGCAACAAGGTAGCGGCGATCGGGGGACATGGAGGCCTCGCCGAGTACACCGGTCTCAGAAGGCAAGCTTATGGTCAGGCTTCTGGATCAGGCATCATTGATACCAGATCGGGTCCTGTATACAGGCATCGCAGCTTGTTGGCGTTGGGCTGTCACAAGACCTGGCAACATGAACTGGTCTCGTGACAAAGGCCGCCAGCTTGCTCAAAAGGGCATCTGGAAGCCTGCAGGAAAGTTTGCACCGCCTGTCAGTTCCGCCATGCGCTCTTTCTTGGTCTGTTGGAGCCTGCGTCCGGCATCGTTGACGGCGGCAGCGATCAGATCCTCCATAACTTCTTTGTCCTCAGGAACAACAAGAGAAGGATCAATGGTGACACGACGCACATCCTGAAGCCCTGTTATGACCACAGAGACAAGGCCCGCGCCAGCTTCCCCTGTTATCTCCAGCTGCGCCAATTCCTTTTGCAGATCTTCCATTTTCTTCTGCACTTTCTGAGCTTGCTGCATCAGGTTACCCAGATCACCTTTCAACATGACTACCTCTTTGATCAGTTCGTTCTGAAAAAGTGGGAGCCCTATTGTAGCGGCACCCAATATCACAGGCAGGATCAGTCCACAGGCTCGATGGATTCTTCCAGCAAACAGCCGGAAAATTGCTCCACCAAAGCCTGTACACACGGGTCCTGCCGGAGACTTTGTCGGGCGGCTTCCAGGCGCTCTTTTTGCATACGTTTGCGCCAGGCAGCGGGCGTTTCTGTCGCCACAGCCCCTGTTTCTATGGCCAGAGTCAGAGCGCAGCGCAGACGCTGCTGCAGCGCATGCTCAATTTCCTGTCTGTACACTTCGTCGTAGAGGACATCTTGCTCGCTGTCGAGACGGAGCAACAAAGTCGTCCCTTTGACAGAAATCAGCTCGCTGTGCGCGGCAAGCGTAGCAGCTATTCCCACCAACTCCAGCTTCTGGAACACAGACAGCCAGTGTTGTGGGCGAAGATCCTGCAGGCAACCTGGGTAGTCTTCTTCCAGGTTTGTTGCCAGCGGGCGATCTGTCGCGCCAGAGCCGGGGGGCTGTCTGCGCGTTTCGACAGTGAGAGGCTGAGGGACGGCGGCTGCACCCTCTGTGTCGGGTTGTGCTGGATGTCCCGCTTTTTCTTGCTGCTCGGCTTGATGGGTGTCCGGGAGGTGTTGCGCCTGATACGACAGGCCGCCTGAAGCGGCTGCGTGGGGAGGCTGTGGATGTTCCGCCTCCTCTGGCAGCCCGGCCTGACTGCCGTGTTGATAATGTGCAGCCTGGTGAGAAGCGTCAGGAACCGCTGTCGTAAACTGTTCTTGCGTAGCCCAGGCCGGATATGAAGCATGGGCAGCAGGCGCGCCTGAATGTTCCACTGTCCCGGATTGCCCTGCTTGATGGGCATTTGTGTGATGCACTGCATTGATGGCAGCTGCCGAATGCCCTGCCGTCTCCCACTGCGCGACTTGAGGGGCGTGTTGATGCTGTGCAGCTTGATGAGCAGCACCAGGGGCCGATGTCGACATCTGTTCTTCCGCAGCCCAGGCGGGATATACGGCATGGTCGGCAAGCGCGTGTGAATGTCTTGCTTCTTCGGGCTGCCCGGTTTGATGGGCATCAGGCTGATGCACGGCTTGATGAGAGGCCCCGGGGGCAGATGTCAAAGCCTGTTCTTGTTCAGCCCAGGTTGGATGTGCGGTATTGGTGGCAGATGTGAGCGAGTGTCTCTCGTCCTCGAATTGCCCGGTTTGATGGGCAGTTGGGTGGTATGCAGCTTGAACGGCGTGTGGATGAGGCACCGCTTGCTGAGAAGCCTTTGGGGCGGATGTCGAAGCCTGTTCGTCTGCAGCCCAGGCTGGATATACGGCATCGGTGGCAGGCGCGCCTGAATGTCCCGCTTGCCCGGACTGCCCGGCTTGATGCACTGCCTCAACGGTGGGTACTGGATGTTCCGTCCTGTCTGACAGCGCAGCCTGTGATCTGTATTGATGCTGCGCGGCTTGATGGTACGCTGGGGCGGATGTTGAAGCCTGCTCTTGCGCATCCCGGGCCGGATATGCGGCATTGGCGGCAGGCGCGACTGAATCTTTCGCCTGCCAGGACTGTCCGGCTTGATGCGCCGCCTCAATGGCAGCTGCCGGGTGTCCCGCTTTATCCGACAGCCTGGCTTGACTGGCGTGTTGATGATGCACAGCTTGATGCGCGGCATCAGCGTTGGATACCGAAACATGTTGTTCTGCGATACAGACTGGAGGTGCGGCAGCAGCGGACGGGACCGGCGGCATTGGGTATCCCACTGCCTCCAGCTGTCCTGCTCGACCGGCACTTTCATTATGTGTTTCTTGATGCGCGCCACAAGCGGTGGGCGCGGGAGCTGGCGTTGAGTGTGTCGCTCCCACAGGTTGCCTGGCTTGATCGATGTTTTCAGGATGTGCGGATTGATGTGCGACACGAGTGGTGGCTGCTGAAATCCGTTCTTCGCTGATGTGGGCTTGAGAAAGGCTACCGGCAGCAGGGAGCGCCGATGGAATGGATTGCTCTGTTTCCTCGGATAGTCTGGTCTGACTGCTGTTTTGATAAGCTGCAGTTTGATGGGTACCGGCAGCAGACAGCGCGGCTGGCGAGGTTGGGTATCGCCCTGCCGGCCCGGCTGGAGGGCTGGGTTGATGATGCGCGGCTTTCTGTGCAGCTTCAGTGGCAGTGAGGGGCGCGGGGTGTTTGTTGTCCTCTGGCCGTCCGACGTTATGGGGGTGCTGATTATGAAAGATGCTGGCAGCGGGGACGGCAGGCGGCCTTGAGTGTTCTGTTTCTTCTGCCTGTCCGCCGTTGCGCACCTGTTGATGATGTATGGTATTGGCGGAGGGGGGGCCAGGTGGGACAGGGTTGCCCTTTTCCGCTGGGTGTCCGGTTTGATGCGCGGCAGCAAGGGAGGAGGCCGGAACCTGCTGTTGTGTCCTGTTGGCGTGAGCTGATCCAGGTGCGGCAGGGCGATCCCCTTTCTCGGGCTGTCCCGTCGTGCTTGTCCTGTTGGTATCAGGATTCGGGGGCGCAAGCTGAGCTGACCCGTTGGGATCTGTGTCGGAAGCGGCTGGCTGGCGAGGCGCACCGGCCGGACGAAAGGCCAACATGCGCAGCAGTATCATCTCAAAGCCGGCGCGCGCATCCGGTGCCAGCGGCAAGTCCCGGCGGCCAATCAGGGCCGACTGGTAATACAGCTGTATATCTTCCGCTCTCGCCCTCTTCGCCAGTTCCTCAATCCAGTGCTGGTCGCCCTGGGTATTGTCTATAGTGTCCGGCAGGGCCTGAGCCATGGCCACCCGGTGCAAGCAGGAAAGAATGCCCAGCAGTACGGCTTCATAGTCGGGACTGTACTGCGCCATCTCTTCAACGACGGCTATCATGGTTTCGGCACTGCCTTCCATCAACGCATCCAGCAGCTGGTGGATAGAGTCCTGCTTTACCGTCCCCAGCAGAGCCGCTACCTGATCGGCTACCAGGTTTCCGTTGCAGTAGGCAATGGCCTGGTCTGTCAGGCTCAAGGCGTCACGCATGCTGCCATCAGCAGACTGCCCCAGTTGCCAGAGGGCAGATTGTTCGTAGGTTACCTTCTCCGCATCAAGGACTTGCTGCAGGTGCCCCACTATGCGTTCGGGGGGCATGTTTTTGAGGCAGAACTGCAGGCAGCGGGACAAAATAGTGACCGGCACCTTGTGTGCGTCTGTTGTTGCCAGCAGGAATTTTACGTGGGGCGGTGGTTCTTCCAGCGTCTTGAGCAAGGCGTTGAAACTGTGGGTGCTGAGCATGTGCACTTCGTCTATCAAATAGACTTTGAAGCGGGTGCGCGAGGGGGCGTACTGGACATTGTCCAGCAGCTCTTTGGTGTCTTCGAGTCGGGTCCGGCTGGCTGCGTCCACCTCGATCAGATCAATGCAGCGCCCCTCATCAATTTCCCGGCAGGACGTGCACTGGCCGCAAGGTCGGGAGCTGATACCCTGCTCACAGTTGAGGCAGCGCGCCAGGATTCTGGCCAGGGTTGTTTTGCCCACCCCGCGTGTGCCGGTAAAGAGCCAGGCATGGTGAAGGCGGTTGTTGTCGAGCGCACTGACAAGAGCCCGGAGAACGTGTTCCTGCCCTACCATTTCTTCGAAGGAACGGGGCCGCCATTTGCGCGCCAACACTTGGTAACTCATGGCTTCTTCACCACAGCACCGCACAGTTTCTGTAGTTATATGGACTGCAAAATGACGCTGGCTCTGCGTCGGTCGAGGCTGTGCTGACGAGTACAGGCACCGCCAATGCGGAGTCAGAGCGTATGGAGCATATCTGGCCTGCCCGGTATGGCAGGAATGGCATAACAGCCGTATCTGGAGAAGCAACCCTGCACAAACAGGGAGGCAGGCTCCGCCAGCTTACACCCGGCACACAGGCTCACCGCTACCGTTGCTCCCTTCCGGGCCTGGCGGGGTTCACGGCTACCCGTTGCGGGGGGCTGACAGAGCCCACCATCGTGCCCGCAGCAGGAAGTCCCGCTGCCAAGGCGGTGGCCATTCTTTACCAATTGCGCGGTTTTTGCAAGATCAATTCTGCGTTTTTGCAGATCAATGGTGCACAGGCACCAGCGAGCGGCCGAACAGTATGGAAAAGTCTACGACCTGTCAGGGCAGCATCCCTGCCTGCTTCCGGGTATCTGGCTTCTGCTCTTCACCACTGACAGCTGTGGTCTCTCCCGTCGCACCCTGGTTCCGGGTCCGGGCGATTGCTTTCTTCAGGTTGGCTGTTTCGTGTTCACGCCTTTTGCGTGCAGGTTGGGTTTGTATACCCGGTCTTCGGGCAGGGCGCAGCCCGTTCGGTTTTCTGTCTCCTGCCACAGTCCCGGGGAATTTGCAGCCGACGAAAAGTAGAGCCAGGCCTGTGTTATCCAGATGATGGTGACCACTGGGCTGACTTGTAGTCCTTGAACAATATGGCAGGGCAGTTCAGGCCAATAAAGGTAAAGGTTTTGGGGAGAAAAAGCGGCGGCCGTTTTTCCGGCAGGCTGAGCCACAGCAGCCAATAACCGGTTGACGCACGCTTCTTCTGCGGTGCTCAGGAAAGTCCGGAGGCGATGGAGCTGCGGGACGTATTTGTCAACGAATTGCTGCGCACAAGCCTGTAGCTTTTGGGGTGTCAGTGCGCACCAGCCTGCAGCTCTCCGGTGATTCCACAGGCGTGCCGTCCAGAAAGCTGCCTTGGCTGCCTGAGTGTCTGTGATAGCCTGGCAGCACAGTGTGATTTAGCCTCCGGGGAAAACGCATGTCCGAAAGTCAGTGTGGTGCAAGCTGGTCTGACGCGATCTGTTCAGGCAAAGAGCGGGTTCGAGTTGTGACTGCTTGCCGGTTTTCACTCAGCCTGGCGTCATCAGCAGGTTGCAACAGAACTTTTTGTTCTTTTTGTACTCCAATGCCATGTGTTCGCGAGAAAGGCAGGCTTGCCTCTCCGCTTGTCCACTTGCTCACCGAGGAAAAGAAGAGAGTGTTTCCATGAACACAATCAATAATGGCAGGGCTGTGTCCCCTCCCCTTTTTGGCGCGTCCGGGACCGGCTTGTCTCAGGCAAATGGCACCATGAGCGAAGTCAACAAAGCGGCTCTGCGCGCAGTGGAAGCTGGCCTTAAGGCCAATGTCAGGCTCGATTCCGGGCTGATGGATAGAATCAACCAGGATGCTGGAGGCTTCCTGAACAGCTTTGAAGAGCTTTCGGTCAGAGAGGAGGTCACCGATACCCGGAAAAGGGAAAAACTGCTCAGCATATTGCGCGACAAGGGTGACAGCGAATTCCGTATTTTTGTCGAATTGCTGCGTGAGAGCGGCAATCTTTGCTGGGCCATGGAACTGGAAAAACGAGTCAGGCAGTTCGCTGCTACAATGGCAGAGCCCGCTGAACAGTGGGAATGTTATCCGCGCAAGGTGGTTGTGGTGCCTGTGGAAACGCTTTGTGATCTTCAAGTCCAGCTGAGCCAGTTGAAGGCCGATGTGTCAGAGCTCCGGGCTCAGGTAGGGCGCCAGATTGCGGTAGCAGGCTGGCAAACTGAAAACCTCGCGCGCTGTTCCCGCGTGATTGAGGAGCAGAGACGGACAATGGAATCCAGGGAGCGGCTTTTGGTCCAGTCGCAGTCGGACAGTGCCCAGGAAATAGCGCGGCTGAAGCAGAAGTTGAGAGCTGTCAGGCCACCTGTGAGTAACGCCTGTAAGTAAATAGTCTTCTGCCGGGTTGGTGCCAGGTGCGCTGTCCGGCCTGGAGGCTGCCGACCGAACGAGAGTGAAGCAGAGGCGTGCTCTGTTGGACAAAGTCAAAACAGGCTCGCACACGTGAGTCTCTGGAGGAATGTAGAGTCTCTTGTTGCCTGGCGGCGAATCGACTGTCACAAGACAACGAGTTGCAAGCCAATCATTGATCTGGTCCTTGATGCGCTCGAGGCCAGCGGGCTTGGATTTGTGCGAGGAACAGGCAGCACAAAACCTGCCCTGCACGAATGGAAAACAACCCAATTACTCGACATTTTCAGCAGTAAGGTTGCCGAGCTGGGAGGCTGTGGAGTCAGGGAGCGTCATGAACAATGGTGAATGTGTCTGAGGACAGTGTTCGCCGGCGTCTGATGGCTCGTTGGCTTTCGGCTTTCTGGTGAGGGTGTTGCGCAAGGTTGCACAAGAGCACAGGCTGTTGGCGACACTGGGCGATTCCCTCTCTCCTGTGGCGGTGCCAGCGAAGGGCGGGGCTATGTGTTTCTCGTTTGCCTCCGCCTGGCTGCGTCGCTTAAGGCTTCCAAGGAGCGTATACTGCGCGAGAATGTCACCTTTCAGGGAACAGCATGTCCACATCATGGCGATCCAGTGATCCGGATGCCGGTCGCGAAGCCGACAAGTATGACCGTCCCGTACCCAGCCGCACATTGATTCTGCAGCACATCGAGCATCGTGGTGCGCCGGCTCGCTACGAGGTTCTGCTTGAAGAATTTGGGTTGGTTGATGCAGAGGAGCAGGAGGGGCTCAGACGACGCCTGATTGCGATGGTGCGTGACGGCCAGCTCCTCAAAACACGTCAGGAAGCTTTTGATCTGATCGATGAGGCCGACCTGATTGCCGGGCGGGTTCATGGGCACCGTGAAGGCTTTGGCTTTGTCATTCCTGATGAAGGTGAAGATCTGTTTCTGACCGTCAAGCAAATGAGAATGCTGTTTGATGGCGACCGGGTGGTGGTGCGCGAGACCGATATCGACAGCCGTGGGCGTCGTTACTGTGCGGTCGTCGAAGTCCTTGAGCGGGGTGTCAGTCAGCTGGTCGGCACATACCACGAGGAGGATGGCAAAGGGATGGTGACGCCAACCGGGCGGCGTATGACCAATGAGCTGGTTGTTGAGCCCGGTGCGCTCGTGCCCACGCAGGGGCAGATTGTGCTGGTGGATATCAAGACCTACCCTTCCCGCCATCAGATGGCGGTCGGTGTTGTGCGCGAAATCCTCGGGCATCGGATGGATCCGGGAATGGAAACGGATATTGCCATACACAGCTATGATATCCCCCATATTTGGCCCCAGGCCGTGTCTGACGAGGTGCAAGGCTTCTCGCCGGAAGTCCCGGAAGAGGACAAGCAGCATCGGGTTGATATGCGCGACCTGCCCTTTGTCACCATCGATGGCGAAGATGCAAAAGACTTTGATGATGCTGTCTATGCCCGGAAAAGGCTGACCGGTGGATGGCGTCTGTTCGTTGCCATAGCCGATGTGTCCTATTACGTAAAAACCGGCTCAGAACTGGATAAGGAAGCTTGTCACAGGGGGACCTCTGTCTATTTCCCCGGCCAGGTGATTCCTATGCTGCCGGAAGTGCTTTCCAACGGGCTCTGCTCACTGAATCCTCATGTTGATCGCCTGGCCATGATCTGTGAAATGACGATCGGTGCCCGGGGGCGGCTGAGTGGCTTCCGCTTTTATGAGGGCTTGATCAGGTCCCACGCCAGGCTTACCTATTCGCAAGTGGGTACCATGTTGCAGGAAGAGGAGCAGCAGGACGAAGAGTGCATTCGTCTCCGGCGAGAGTACGCGTCCCTGGTGCCACACCTTGAGAGCTTGTACAAGTTGTACAACAGTCTGGTGAATCGGCGCAAAAAGCGGGGAGCCATCGATTTTTCAACGACAGAGACCCGCATTATTTTCGGGCCTGAGCGCAAGATAGACAGAATTGAGCCTGTTCACCGCAACCACGCCCACAAGCTGATTGAAGAGTGCATGTTGTGTGCCAACGTGGCAGCAGCCCAATTTATTGAACACCACGGTCTGCCGGGGCTGTTTCGGGTTCACGAGGGGCCAACGGAAAGGAAAAGGGAGAGTCTTCTCCGGTTCCTGAGTGAAAGGGGTTTGAGCCTTCCGGGTCGCGCCGCCCCTACGCCGACCGATTATCAGAACCTGTTGGCGGCCACAGCCGAGCGTTCCGACGCTCATGTCATACAGATGATGATGCTGCGCTCGCTGGGGCAAGCCGTATACCAGCAGGACAATGGCGGCCATTTCGGCTTGGCCTATCCAGCCTACACCCACTTTACCTCGCCTATCCGACGTTACCCTGATCTGCTTGTTCACCGAGCGATTCGTGCCATAGTCCGCTCCGGAAAAAGAGCCAGGCATGTAGTGACTGTCAAAGGCGCTTCGACTATGGACAGGGAAACTTCTTTCCCTTACGACGTGGATGCCATGGTGGCTCTTGGCAAGCACTGCTCAATGACTGAGCGTCGAGCAGATGATGCCAGCCGGGAAGTGATGGAACGACTCAAGTGTGAATATATGCAAAAGCATTTGGGTGAAATATACGAAGGCACTGTTTCTGCGGTCACGGGGTTTGGGCTTTTTGTCGAACTCAAAGAGTTGCTTGTCAGTGGCCTTGTTCATATCAGCTCCTTGCCAAGCGATTATTATCACTTTGATCCTGTCCGTCAGAATCTGTCCGGCGAAAAAGGGGGACTGTGTTTTCGGTTGGGCGATGCTGTAACAGTTCAGGTGATGCGTGTTGATCTGGAAGAAAGGAATATAGACTTTGAACTGGCCAACAGTGTAGCCAGAACAAAGGGGGTGAGGCTTCCTGCAGGCAAGCGCAAGCCGCGCAAGAAAAAGGGAGGCGGACCAGGACTTGGCGAGCTTGGGCAAGGGGCGGCGGCCTCAGGCCGTGCGGCTGAAAAGCCTGAGTTCCGCAACAAAGAAAAAGAGAGTGGCGTGCGCAAGAAGAAAAAGCCAGCACAGCGAGCAGGTGCCGCCGACCAGCGCGGATTCAGGAAGAAAAAGGCGCTGAAGACTGCGGCGCCTCCCCGGAGACGCTGAAAGCACAGTCACTGCGTCTCTGTGCGCGGTGCGTTCCCTGTTTTTTTGGCGTCCAGTCGTTTCTCCAGCTCGCTGAGACGTTTTTCCAGCGATTCGACCATGGCGCGAGTCTTTTGCAGAACGGCTGTCTGTGCGGCAAATTCGTCCTGAGTCAGGAGCTGCATTTTGCTGAAGGCTATGTTCAGGGCGGCCTTGAGGTTTGTTTCCAGGTCTTCCTTCGTTGGCAAGCCCGGGCCTTGGCGAAGGATTTTGTGTACTGCGTCTGCGATTGCGTCTGTCACGCCTGTCTTGTCAAACACGATTCCTCTCCTGTCTGTTTTGCCAAAGAACTGCCTGTTGTAGAGGAGCCTGGGCAGCTCCCCTTGGTCGTGCTGCTCAGTTTACTCCTCATTGCACTCGAAAATGCACTCCTTTTTTCCGCTGCGTCCTGTGGTTGTCACTTGGGGCAGGTGATGGAGTGTCCTACAGCCCAGGCGGCGCCGGAGATAAATTGGCGGCACCCGGGGGCGGCCGGGTTTTTGTTTGACTCAGTCCGAAGAGTCGAACGCCACGGGCACAAGCCAGAGCGGCACCTGCCTTGACGGCTGGAAGAATGTACTGTTGGGTCCGTCAGCTACAGCCCGTTGGCCGAGCATCTGCTGGCGAGGGGGCGACAACGCATAGCCTCGCTATTTTCCTTTCAATTCAAGCCCCTTGTCTCCAGCAGTCTTCCTGGCGAGCGGGAATTGTTCCTGCCATGGTTGACCGATGTTGACCAGCTGTCAGTGTCAAATTAATACATGTTTTGAAGAAAATGTGTTTTTTTCCAATTTGAGTGTCAAGAATCAAGGAGGGCGGTCGATATCCTGGTCAAGAAAGGAAAAGGAGAGCGTTATGACAGACGAGTCCACTCCAGAACACGTGCAACTGGCGCTTGATTTGATTTATCAGATTGAAAGTCTTGATGTCGAAGATGAAGTTGTGCTTGAGGCTGGCCTCCTTGTCATACAGAACACGCTGCACAAAATGAGAAGGGAAGACCGGGCCGCCTGGCGCTACCGGCTCAGTGGCGCTTTGGTGATGCCTCGTGCCGGGAGGAAGGCTGCGAGCTGCTGATCCGGTGCGTGGCAAGCCCCGCCCTCAGGGCGGGGACTGATACACAACGCGCAAAATCGGTCATGGATGAGGCAGCAAGCTGTCTTGCTGCGCTTATGCCTCGTTGGTTGCGCCGGGTTGTGAGAGGGATTTTATGCTGTTGCCGTACTCCCATAATTGCTTGAGCGTTTCCCTGCACTCTGTTCGTGTTTCTGTTTGCAGAAGAGTTTCCGTTTTTCGTATCCAGTCATGCAGGGGAAGCTGGTGACCGCCTGCTCCGCGTTTTATCTGCTCCAGTCTGAATGCCTCCCAGCGTGTTGTTTCCTGTTGTGAAAGCCATTCCGGCCAGTTCCGGGCTCTGTAGCGGAACAACATTTCCGGAAGCCGTGCGTCACCAAAAGCTAGCGACAAGTCACCCAGTTTATCGGGAGCTGTTGCAGCTACCCTGGCTATGTGCTTTTTGTCTGCCGCAGAGAAAAAGCCGCCGCAATAGAGCATTTGATCTGGATCCTGGAGGCGGTTGTCGTCCGGGTCGCTCTCCGGGAGAACTTTGTAGATCGCTGCGATCTTGGCGCGCAGGTCGTTGAGAGTTTGCCGGTCGGAAAATAAAGCCCCGTAGTGTTGACTGCACAGTGTCTTGCTGATGCCCAGTCTGTTCCAGTCTGCCGGATGAAGCGCAGAGCAGGGGGCCAGGGCGGGAGTGCGGTTGAGGTGGACTGCTTTCAGGGGAACGGCCGGTAGTCCTTGCTCCTGAAGTTGTGCGCCGGGTGTAAAGAGCCGTTCACGCAGCACATCTGAGCTCTCACTCAGCAGTGGCCCGGGATCAGCTGACAGGTCACAGACGATTACCTTGTTTTTGTGCAGAGGGTGCGCGGCCAGTGGTGCGATCATGGCAAGACAGTGGCGTGAGGCCGGGTATTTGCCTGAAACGTGAATCAGTGGTGCTGGGCTCTGGGAGATGGTGTCCAGCATGCTGCTGATGCGCCATTTGCTGCGGTGGTTCAGGGCAAAGGCAAAAAGCCTGGGTTGCGTTTTTCGTAAAAGGCGTGCCCAGGCGATGGTGGCTCGCACGTCGGACAGCGCATCGTGGGCGTGGTCATGGGTAATGCCATTGGCTTGAGTAAGGCGTTCCAGGCGAAAACAGTGACTGCCGTCTTCTCTTCTGGGCCAGACAATCCCGTCCGGGCGCAGGGCGGCGCACAGGCGGGTGACATCAATCAAATCCCAGCGAGAACAGCTGTTCATCCACTCTCTGGCATAGGGGTCATGGAAGTTTCTGTACAAGCAGTGGCGTGTGACCTCGTCGTCGAACCGGATGCTGTTGTATCCCAGTGAACAGGTGCCAGGCTGGCTCATCTGCTGGTGAATAAGGTCGATGAATTCACATTCTCTTAATCCTTTCTCCTCAACCTGCTGTGGTGTGATGCCGGTGATGAGGCAGGCTTCTGGATCAGGCAGCCGGTCACCGGGGAGTCGACAGTATTCGACGAGTGGAGTACCGATTTCTCTGAAATCTGCATCGGTTCGCACACCGGCGAACTGGGCTGGCCAGTCCTGTCCCGGGTCTGTTCCAAATGTCTCATAGTCATGAAAGTAAAACGTTTCTTCCATTGTTCCGGATCCTTGCTGGTTTGCGGTTTGCGGTTTGTGCGCGGGATGCGACAAGCTGCCTGACATTTTGGTTTTAAGCCTTTGCCTATTTAGTCAAAAGGGATATACTGCGCCACTGCTTGAGTAGAGCTTGTATTTTCGTGTGTGTTGCGATGTCGGACAACCGGTTTTGCCGGGCTCTTGTGGGGTCTTTGTGGGACCCTTGTGGGGGTCCTGCAGGGTGTTGAAACTCTGCGTGGTGCCGTGTTTGGTTCATCGCCATCCTGATTAATAAGCCAGGCACTTTGTCTTGGCAGCCTGCCGTTTCCGTAGTATTTATGGAAATGGGCCTCGCAGGCGGTGGCTGTCCCTTACTGAAAGAAAACAGGTTAAAGAGTTATATGTCCGAGTCTACTAGTGCCGACAATGCGGCTGGTCATTCGAGGAAAGAAAAAACAACAGGTGTTGTGAAGTGGTTTAACGAATCACGGGGTTACGGTTTCATTCAGCAGGATGACGGCCCTGACGTTTTTGCTCACTTCCGTTCCATCGAAGGCTCAGGCTACCGCCTTTTGGTAGAGGGGCAGAAAGTGCGCTTCTATGTCACTCAGGGTGAAAAAGGTCTGCAGGCAGAAGAGATCGAAGTCGCCGCCTGACCCACTGGTATTCCTCGCTTTCTGGAAGGTCCGCGCTGCTGCAGCGCGGGCCTTCTTGCGTTTATAATGCCGCATTCTGCTCTTGGACGGCGGCTCCGGGCGCAGGTTCGGGCGCAGGTTCGGGCGCAGGTTCGGGCGCAGGTTCGGGCGCAGGTTCGGGCGCAGGTTCGGGCGTAGATTTGGGCGTAGGTTCAGGCGCAGGTTCGGGCGTAGGTTCGGGCGTAGGTTCAGGCGTGGGTTCAGGCGTGGGTTCGGGCGTAGGCCTAGGCGTAGGTCCAAGCATGGGTCCAGGCATGGGGCCGGGCATGGGTTCAGGCGTAGGTCCAAGTGTGGGTCCGGGCCTGGGTCCAAGTGTAGGATTGGTTGTCACGGGAAAGGGGGTGCTGTGTGTGATCTGGCGTTCAGGTGCAAGCGTGTATTGCGCCTGGTAGACAACACTCTTCTCAAAGAAGGGGCTACAGCAGCAGCTGTAGAAAATTTATGTCGCGCGTCTTGCACGTCCCTTGGGCAAGTCGCAGCTGTGTGTGTTTTTCCTGAGTTTGTTCCACTTGCCCGGACCCGGTTGCAGGCCAGCGGGGTAAAGGTTGCTACTGTTGTGAACTTTCCGCATGCCAACCTGAGTGCTTCAGAGCTTGTTGATGAGGTGCGGTCAGCGCGTGAGAAGGGGGCAGATGAAGTGGACATGGTATTTCCCTGGCGTGCGCTTTTGGCTGGCGACAGTGCCAGGGGGCTGAGTCTGGTGCAAGCTGCCAGGGATGCCTGTGGTGACAGGCTCCTCCTGAAGGTCATCATTGAATCAGGAGAGCTGCGGGAGCCGCAGCTGATCGGCTTGGCCAGTGAGCTTTCGATCCAGGGTGGTGCTGATTTTCTCAAGACCTCCACAGGAAAGACGGCCGTTCATGCCACGCCGGAAGCGGCCCGTGTGATGCTGACCTGTATTCGTGATTCAGGTCAGGCGATTGGTTTCAAGGCATCCGGCGGCATACAGACGCTTGCGGATGCTGAAAAGTATTTGAGTCTGGTGGTTGATCTGATAGGGGAGAGCGGGGCTGCCCCGGCTCGTTTCCGTCTGGGGGCCAGTAGTCTTGTGAAAAACCTTCTGGATGCCACGACCTCTACCTGACCATGCCTTGTCCCTGAACGCGTGGTGTGTCTGTCTGAATCTTGTGTTGTTGGCGCAGCCGTTGAAAAATGAGCCCGTGATGCCGTGATGCCGTGATGCCGTGATGCCGTGATGCCGTGATGCCGTGATGCCGTGATGCCGTGAGACGACAAGCTTTGTGCTGAGCGGTAATCGGGGGTAGGTGTCATGGTGAGGACGGATCTGGCTCGGAAAAACTTTCGGATGAATCCGGGGCGAGCTGTTGTTCTATTTGACGAGAGTCAGCATTCGGCATAAAAATGACCTGCTCCGGCTTGTGTGCTGTCAGGACGGTCTGCTCCCGGACATATTCCGGGGCTGTTGATGAAGGAAACATTGATGAAACGTGCCGTTGTGCTGGTCCTGGACTCCTTCGGTATAGGAGCGGCGGGCGATGCAGAAAAATTTGGTGATGCAGGATCCGACACCTTTGGGCATATAGCTCAGGCCTGTGCTGAAGGGCGCGCGGACATAGGACGCACGGGAGCTCTTCAGTTGCCTCATATGAGCAATCTTGGTCTCCTGCATGCGCACCATGCTTCCACGGACCGATGGGCTCCCGGGATGCCATTGCCTCTCGCCCTGGAAGGAGCCTGGGCCTGGGCTGCCGAGATATCCAGCGGCAAGGACACCTCCAGTGGCCACTGGGAAATGATGGGCGTGCCTGTGCCCTCTGAGTGGGGCTATTTTCGGGACAAGTCCGACAGCTTTCCTGAGGCGTTGCTGCAAAGACTGATCGACGTGGAGCAGCTGCCTGGGGTGCTGGGGAACTGTCATGCCTCCGGGACTCAAATTCTGACCAGGCTGGGTCAGGAGCATATGCGAACCGGCCGCCCTATCGTTTATACCTCTGCTGACAGTGTTTTCCAGATTGCCTGTCATGAAGAAACCTATGGACTGCAAGCCCTGTACAAACTCTGTGAGACAGCGCGCCAGCTGGTGGATGAGTATGGTATCGCCCGGGTTATTGCTCGCCCTTTCGTCGGGCAGTGTCCTGAAACCTTTGTGCGCACCGGCAATCGTCGTGATATCTCGGTGCCTCCCCCGGCGCCCACACTGCTTGACAAGCTGCTCCAGTCAGGGGGTGAGGTTGTCAGCGTAGGGAAAATAGCCGACATCTTTGCGCATCAGGGCATCAGTCGCAAGATCAAGGCGACAGGACTGGATGCGCTCTTTGACGCTACCCTTGCGCAGCTGGATCAGGCTCAGGACCGCACTCTCGTGTTTACAAACTTCGTTGATTTTGATTCGCAATGGGGGCACCGTCGGGACCTGCCGGGCTATGCTCTCGGTCTCGAACATTTTGACCGGCGCTTGCCGGAGCTGTTGGCCAAACTCACAGCGGGGGACTTGCTGGTTTTGACGGCTGACCATGGTTGCGACCCCAGCTGGCATGGCTCGGATCACACCCGGGAAAATGTACCCTTGCTGTTTGCGGGGCCAGACGTTCGTCCTTCGGGAATTGGCGGGCGTGATACTTTTGCGGATCTGGGCCAGACACTGGCAGAGCACTTTGGTATGCCTCCTCTGGAGCAGGGGACCAGTTGCCTGCGTGAGCTTGTTCCGGCGCTGTAAATCCGGGAGTGCATTGGCTGACAGGCACTGCACTTTGATAAAATCGATTTCCTCTTCCTGAAACTGGAAATGCGCATGACAACGCCACATATAGACGCACCTGAGGGCGCCTTTGCTGAGACCGTCCTTGTTCCGGGGGATCCTCTGCGCGCGCAATTTATTGCGGATACTTTTCTTGAGAGATCCGAGCAGGTGACCGGCGTGCGCAACATGCTGGGCTTTACGGGTTATTACCAGGACAAACGGCTTTCTGTGATGGGCGTTGGCATGGGTATTCCCTCAGCGTGCATTTACTACAGAGAGCTGGTTGTCGAGTATGGTGTTCGCAATCTGGTGAGGGTGGGAAGCTGTGGCGCTGTGGCACGCGACCTTTCGCTGGGCGATATAGTGGTGGGTATGGGCGCCTGCACCGACTCAGGGGTTAACCGGCTGCATTTTCGTGGCTATGATTTTGCCGCCATCTGTGACTATGGCCTTCTGGCCAACCTGACGAATGTCGCACGCAAACAAGGCGTTGCGATGCGGGTCGGTAACCTTTTCAGCTCTGACTTGTTCTACCACCCCGACACTGAATTGTTGAGCCTGCTGGAACAGCGGGGCATTCTGGGTATAGAAATGGAGGCGGCCGGGCTATACGGCGTCTGCGCAGAACATGGTGTCAAAGGACTGGCCTTGTGTACGGTCAGTGACCATCTCCATACTGAGGAGCGCATGAGTCCTGCCGACCGTGAGTTGTCTTTCGAAAAGATGGTCAGGGTTGCGCTGGGTGCCTGTGTATCCTCTCCGGTGGAGCACACTGGATAAGCTTTCTCCTCAGTCAGGGGTATTTTGCAATGGGCGGCCGGGCGTCCGGGAGCCTGCTTTCGAGCAGACTCTTTAACCAACAACGGAAGGGCTTTGTCTATGGATGATGTCATTCAGGCGCTGCGGGCGTCCAATGAGCCTGTTCCCGTGCCACTGGCATTGCCGGACGATGACGATATTATTTTTGTGCAGGAGTGTTTGCTGCTGCACCTGCCGGATGACTACCGGGATTTTCTCAAGGAAGTCGGGGATGTTGTGTGCGGCACTCTTGAGCCGGGCACGGTGACGGATGAAAGAGCGCACACCTGGTTGCCAGAGATCACCGCCCAGGCCTGGTCCCGGGATTTGCCGCGGGACTTGATCAACATCTGTGACCTGAGTGATGGCTGCTACACTATCGCCGCTGATGGCGCTGTGGGGCGCTGGTTCTGGGGGGAGGGGCCAAGCGAGGAAGAGTGGCCTTCCATCTGGCACTGGGCCCGGGACGTATGGCTGACCAGTTGATCAGTGTTCTGCTTGAAAAGCGTGAATCTTGCCACTATGGTTGCCACCCTTGTGTTGCTTCCGCCTTGCTGTGGCGGGTTTGTAGGTGCAGTTCCTCATGAAAAACCTTCTCGTTGTACCCATACTGGCGCTCGTGTGCGTCGGGTTTCTTGGCTCTTCCGATGTGTGGGCGGGCAAGTTTGGAGGCGGCAAGTCATTTGGACGCTCTTTCAAAACAGCGCCTGGCTTCGGAGCTGGCAAGACGCGTTCTCCCCGGCCTGCTGCCCCTTTTAACAAGACAGAGCCTGGCAAAGCCGGTCTGGTCAACGGGGCTGCGCGTGACAAGGGCGACAAGGTGAACCCGAACGGCTCCTCGTTCAACAAGGCTGCTCCGGAAAGTGGTGGCCCGTCCGGTGCGACGAATGCACTGGGTGCGCAGTCTGCACCTGGTAAAAAGGGCGGTTTTCTGGCAGGTGCCGCAGGTGGAATGCTGGGAGGTTTGTTGGCAGGAAGCTTGCTGGGTTCTCTTTTGGGTGGAGGTGCTTTTTCCGGCGTGGGCCTGACCGATATTCTGCTGATAGCGCTTCTGGCTTTCGGTGTGGTGTGGCTGGTGCGCCGTCGTTCAGCCTTGGCGGGCGGTGGCGCGCAACGACAAGCTGCATCTTCCATGCCCTGGAAGCAGCAGGCTGAGCGCAGTGCCAGTGACAGTCTGATACCTGCTGCGCCTGCCGGATCGGGGGCTGCCCTTCTGGGGGGCGGGGCAGCAGGCTCGGGTTTGGGCGCGACTATGTCAGACGACCCGGATGCGGACTCTGTCCCCTTTGAACTGCCTCCAGGCTTTGACCAGGAGGGGTTTCTTGACAGGGCGAGGGAGCATTACCGTACGCTGGTTGCCGCCTGGAACCGGGGTGATCTGCAGTTGATTTCGGAGTATGTCTCTCCGGAACTATGTCGGGATCTGGAGCAAGAGCTTGCTCGTACGGGCACTGGCTCGGACAGCAAAGTCCTCTACGTCGACGCCTCTTTGGTACGCGCTTGTCGGCGTCAGGGAAGTTATCAGGTCAGTCTGCGTTTCCATGGTCGTCTGATGGATAGCGTCAAGAAGATAGAGGAAGAGATTACTGATATCTGGCACCTGGAACAGAGCGAATCCGGGGGCTCCTGGTACCTTGTGGGTATTGAGCACGCAGAAAGCTGATCATCCGGCCGACCGGGAAGGCTGTGCCCCGCAGGTAGCCTTTCCCGTGTGGACGGCTCTTTTTTCTTTTCTTTTCTTTTCTATTCTTCCTTTTCTTTTTTTTCAGCCTTTGGGGAGGGGTTGTGGCGACTGTTTTGCGTATCGTTCTTGCACAGCTGAATACTCTGGCAGGAGATGTTGAAGGCAATGCCCACAAAGTAGCCGAGGCTGCGCGTCAGGCGCGTGCGTCTTATAACGCGGATATTGTTGTTTATCCGGAGCTGACGCTCTGTGGCTACCCGGCGGAAGATCTTTTGCTGCGTCCCAGTCTCGATGTGCGGATCAAGCAAGCATTGGCGCTGTTGAAGACAGTGGAGGGTGTTGATCTGGTGCTGGGGATGCCGTGGCGCTGCCAGCAACGGGGGCTGATGAATCAGGCTGTCGTACTGCGTCAGGGTGAAGTTGTGGCTCGCTACAGTAAACACCACCTCCCGAATTATCAGGTATTTGACGAGAAGCGCTATTTTGCACAAGGGGAGGATGCTGTTTGTTTCAGTTGCAAAGGTGTGCAGATAGGCTTGACCATCTGTGAAGACGTCTGGTTTCCCGACGCCGTTGCGGCCTTGAAAAGCCTGGGTGCTCAACTGGTTCTCAATCTGAGTGCATCTCCGTTTCACCAGCATAAGCAGGCGGCGCGCCACAAGACGCTCCAGGCACGCTGCCGGGAAACAGGGCTTCCTGTCGTGTATGTGAACCAGGTAGGCGGTCAGGACGATCTGGTTTTTGACGGCGGCTCTTTCGTTATCAATGGGGATGGGACCCTGGCTGCTACGGCACCCAGTCATGAGGCGTGCCTGCTGGAAGCTGTTTTTGATCCGGCACTCGGTGCTTTCGCGGCAGGCCCCAGAGCCAAACCCAAACCTGCTTGCGCCCAGCTGTATGACAGTCTTGTGCTGGGTGTCCGCGACTACGTCGGCAAGAACGGTTTCGGTGGCGTTATTCTGGGGCTGTCGGGAGGGATCGATTCGGCCCTGACGCTGGCGATTGCTGTCGATGCCCTGGGAGCCGAACACGTGGAAGCTGTAATGATGCCGTTTCATTACACGTCTTCGCTCAGTCGGGAGCTGGCAAAAGAACAGGCAAGCTTGCTGGGCATCAAGTACCGGGAGGTCCCCATCTGTGCCCTGTATGATGCTTGCCTCCTGACGCTGGGAGAGGAATTCCAGACAGCAGCAGGACCAGACGTTGCCGAGGAGAACATTCAGGCGCGCTGCCGAGGACTGCTGCTGATGGCCTTATCCAACAGGCAGGGCCAGCTTGTTCTGACGACCGGCAACAAAAGCGAAATGGCTGTGGGCTATGCCACGCTCTATGGTGACATGGTGGGTGGCTTTGCCGCTCTGAAGGACGTGTACAAGACATCAGTCATTGAGCTGTCGCGCTGGCGTAATACGCTCTCCCGTGCCATTCCGGAGCAGGTCATCGCCCGCCCCCCTTCTGCAGAGCTGTCGCCAGGGCAGCTTGATGCCGACAGCTTGCCTCCTTATGAAGTGCTCGACGCCATTCTCCAGCTGTACATTGAGGAGAGTCTGAGTGCAGAACAAATTGTGGAACGCGGTTATGACCGGGACAGGGTGTACAAAACGGTGCGCCAGGTGGACAGCAGTGAATACAAACGCCGCCAGTCTCCGATTGGAACGCGGGTAACACCCTGTGGATTTGGCAGGGACCGGCGCTATCCGATCACGCACGGCTGGAATCCCGGGGCCTGATTCAGTCCGCAATTCCCACAGAAGGACGTTTTTTCATGCATACGAAAAAGGCGCAAGCACTGGTCAGGGAGTCTTTTCCAGTGGGTCCCCTCAGGTGTAATTGCACCATTGTGGGGGATCCTGCGACCGGCCGTTGTTTGGTTATTGATCCTGGGGGAGATGCCCAGATCATCCTCGATAAAGTGCAGACTCTTGGTCTGACAATAGTGGCGTTGATACACACCCATGCGCATTTTGACCACTTTCTGGCCAGTGGCGAGCTGAAAGAAAAAACCGGTGCCAGTGTCCATCTGCACAAGGCTGACAAGTTTTTATGGGACAATCTCGAAATGCAGTGTCAGCTTTTTGGTGTGCCTTACCAGCCTGCTCCTGCGCCAGACTTCTGGCTTCAGGATGATGATCCGCTGCCCTGCTGTGATGGCGTGTGCATGCATACGCCGGGACACAGTCCAGGCTCTATGTGTTTCCATTTTGAGCGGGATAATCTCCTCATTGCGGGGGATACCTTGTTTCGCCGTTCGGTCGGGCGTACCGACCTGTGGGGTGGTGACTATGCATCCATCGAGAAATCCATTCGTGGCCGCCTCTACACACTGGATGAGGATACCCTTGTTGTGACGGGTCACGGGCCGGAAACAAGCATAGGTGAAGAATTGCGGGAGAATGCAGTTATTCGGGGGTAGGGCCGTTCGGGAAAAGGAGTCAGTGGTGAAGCATTGCCGCCCGGCGGCTTTGAAGAAGATGGCTGGAGACAGCAGTCTGGCAAGGTGGTGGCATTATTGACATTACCTGGCCGCTACGGACTTGGGAGAGCAGAGCCGTTGGTGCATTCCATTCCTCTCCGGGATCTGGCCTTTTTCTGCATATCCGGATAGAGGGCAGTATCAGAAGGTCTGGTTTCAGAGGGGCTGGAATCTGAGAGGCTTGTCTGGAATCAGATAAGGGGGCGGGATTTCCCCCCCCTTATCTATTCTGTGCAGGAAAGGGGGAAATCACTGCCTGCCAAAGACGCTCCTCATACTCATCAGGAGCGCTGACCGATCAGGCGTCAGTCTTGCGTCCGCACAAGACCAGGGACAGAGCAAAGCCCGCCAGGCCGGGGATAACCCAGTCGAAACCGGCGTCGTGCAGCGGCATGGCGGAGAGCAGGTTGTCGGCCAGTGTGCGTGCCCAGTCGACTCCCCCGACGGACAAGCCATCAATAATGCCTACGATCAATACGGGAACCAGACTCATGAGAGAAGTGATAACCGGTGATTTGAGTCTTGGCCGGATCAGTGCAAGCAAGACCAGTCCTACTACAAAGGGATACAAAGCCATCAGAGCTGGCAAGGTGATCTTCAGCAGTTGATCAAGCCCGCCTGTGGCAACAACACCACTGGCCAGCGCGCATAATGAGGCCCATCCCTTGTACCCCAGGCGTGGCATCAGTTCGTTGAAATAGCTTGCGCAGGCAGAAACAAGGCCTACGGCTGTTGTCAGGCAAGCCAGAGTCATGGCCACGCCCAGCAGAATCACTCCGCTCTGCCCGAACATCTTCTCGACGTAGCTGGACAGTATATCGGCGCCGTTGGAGGCATCGGGAGCAACGCTGTGGCTGGTGGCTCCCAGCCATGCCAGGGCGATGTAAACGACAGCCAGAGCCAGGGCCGCGATCATGCCGGCCTGCACTGTATGACGGGTAATCTGCTGCGGGGAGTCCAGGCCGCGTTCCTGCAGTGCCGCGATAATGACAACCCCGAATATCAGAGCGCCCAGGGCATCCATGGTTTGATAGCCCTGCAAGACGCCCCAGAAGAAAAGATTTCCATCAATTGTCGGTTCATGTCCCCAGGCAGATCCCTGGGGGATGAACAAGACTCCCAGAAAGATAATGCCAAGAGCTACTGCCAGAATTGGGGTGATGATCCGGCCAATGGTGTCTATCAGTTTGCCGGGAAACAGGGCCAGTCCCAGGGTTGCAGCGAAAAACAGGGCGCTATAGAGCGCCGGGCCCTGGGACATACCGGAAAAACTGTCGGCCAGGGTCATTTCCCAGGACACCACGGCAGTCCTGGGGAGTGCAAACAGTGGGCCTATGGAAAGGTAAAGGGCCAGGCCTGTTGCCAGGCTCATCCAGGCGGGAAGATCGCGGGTGAAAGAGCGCAGTCCGCCCCCTTTCAGCCGGGCACAAGCCACCAGTCCCAGTAGCGGCAAGCCAACACCGGTCAGCAGAAAGCCGGCAACAGCTGCCAGCAGCCCGGAGCCGGATGCCTGGCCAATAAACGGTGGAAATATCAGGTTCCCCGCCCCCAGAAACAGTGCAAAAACCATCGATCCTATCGCGAGGATGTCAGAAGGTTTTGCACGAGCTTGGGAGGGAGGGGAAGAAGTGTTTGTTTGCTCTGACAAGAGCCTGTCCTCTTTTTAGGAAAATTCAATGGCAAAGTGCAGGGCATTTTGAAGTGAAAGCAGCGTGTTGCGCAACAACGTAATGGAAAATCAATCTGGCACTTGCGGGTGGTGACAGCTTCCCCTGCCGGGTTTTTCTGTTTGATGTTTGTCCAGGCGCACGCCCGGGAGCGGCACCTGTGGGCGATGGTATAAAACCGGGAGCTGTTCGTGAGATGGAATGTTTCGCCTGGAGTTCCGTGGCTTTTGTTGCCCCCCGTTATCGGCACGAATTTTTTCTCTTCCCGCCAGTTCATGGTTGCCTGCGGTCTCAGCGGCGCGATGGGTTTCTCTGACGGCAGCGCAGCTTCGGTTCTGTGTCGGGTGCTGGCTTTGCGGTGGCAGGTGGCACAAGCGCGATCGACAGGAGGTGAGTGTAGCTGCCCAGCCTCCGGTCTCGCCTGCCCGTTGCTGTTCTTTTATCCGGGAACTGGACGCAAAGAGTACGCAAAGGAGGGGCAGATGGCGGCTGTCGGTTGTGGGTTTGCGCAACTACTGATGTTCTACAGGATTTTCCTTCGGCAGTACGCGCAGCTTTGTGCTTCAATTATGCGCGACCTTTTTGGGGGCAAGCGTGGTGCTGTGGTAGGGGTGCGGCCGGACAAACGCTACTGCGGATTGGTGGAAGTGTGCTGCAAACGTGGCAGAGGGACGGCTGCTCTACTCTGATGACGACTGCTGGCTTGCATGCTTCTGCTTTCTGGTGCATCCTCGGCCCGCCTCCCAGAACACGAAATCAAGACAAGATCAAGGCAAGGCGATCCCTATAATGTCAGCCCGTCCTGCTTGCCTGGAGAATATTTGCTGGTATTCCAGAGAGATGCTCCCTTGGCCCATCCCGCCCAATTTACAACCTTGGCTGCTGCATGGAGGATCGCTGACAGAGCGTCTACAAAGCTCGTGTGGCGGCGCCTTCAGAGTGGAATTGCTAAGCCAGGCTTGGCAGGTTCCCTCCCCTGATGAGTGTCGGTTTCTGAAGATTTCACCAGCTGCGTGCGCCAATGTTCGCGAAGTTTTGCTGGTGTGCGGTGGTGTGCCCCAGGTTTTTGCCCGCAGTATATTGCCTGCAGATCTGCTGCATGGTGGTGCCAGCTGCCTCCTTTCTCTTGGAGACAAGCCACTGGGACACTTTTTGTTCTCTCGCTCTACTGTGCAGCGGCGCTTTGTCGGCTTTGCCCGGGTCATGAACGAGCGCAACCAACCACTGTGGGGGCGTCGCTCGTTTTTTTCCCTGCCAGAAGGCGGTCTGTCAGTTTATGAATACTTCTTGCCAGGTCAGCCGCCATTGCGCCCAGGAAAAGAGGGAAGCTGTGTTTCTGAATCATGAATGGTCAGCGCGCTTGCGGGCCTATGCGAAACTGGCTCGCTTTGATCGCCCGGTTGGCACTTTCCTTCTGCTCTGGCCGACGCTGTGGTCTTTGTGGTTGGCCTCGGGAGGCTGGCCCAGGCTCCGCTGGGTTGTTGTGTTCAGTTTGGGTACTGTTCTGATGCGTGCCCTGGGTTGCATCATCAACGATTACGCAGATCGTCATCTGGATGGTTTTGTTACAAGGACCTGCAACCGTCCGCTGGTCACAGGTGATGTCAGTGCGACAGAAGCTCTCGTTCTGGCCTGTGTGTTGGGTTTGTGCGCCTTTCTTCTGGTGCTGGCTACTCCTGTCCTGACAGTGATGCTGTCTTTGCCGGCTTTGGCTTTGACTCTTGTCTACCCATTCATGAAGCGCTGGACGCATCTGCCTCAGCTGGTGCTGGGCTGCGCCTTTTCCTGGGGCATTCCCATGGCATGGACGGCCTGCGGTCGTCCACTGGAGCCGGCATCCTGGGTTGTTTTTTTGGCGTGCCTGTTGTGGGTGGTTGCCTACGATACCCAATACGCCATGGTTGACCGGGCCGATGATATCAAGGCGGGGATCCGCTCCACGGCCATTCTGTTTGGACGCTGGGATACCCGTGTAGTGGCTTTCTTGCAGTTGGGCTGTTGTGTGTTGTTGGTGCAGGCCGGAAGACTGCTGGAGAGCGGGGGCGGTTGGTATCTGGGGGTGGGCGTTATGGCAGCCTTGTTTGTCCGCCAGGCCTGGTTGACCCGGCGCCGGGAGCCTTCGGCCTGCTTCAGGGCTTTTTGTGAAAACCAATGGGCTGGCGGGGCTGTATTTGCGGGGGCGGTCCTCGATCTTTGTTTTTTCTGAAGCTTTGCAAAACAGCAGGCGGTGTCTTACGCGTGTTGTTGCCATTGTCTGCGCAGTCCTGCTGTGATGGCAGCATGGAATCCGCGCCGGGTTTGTTGCTGCCTGAGACTGGCAGACTGTGCTCAGGAGGTGTTTGTTTCTGTAAACAGAGGTGCGGGCCCCCTTCCATCAACAAAGGCCTGGATGACTGTGGTGTGCCGGGCTGTGGACTGGGTGGTATTGTGCCCGCACGTGATACTTCCAGGCCTTTTGCATTTCTGATGTGACAGTATGGTTTTCCGGGTGCTTTTTTGGGGGGGTAGCCCTGTTATAGGCCAGCAAAGAAGTGGGAGAAGCGGGAGAAGCGGGAGATGCTGGTGTGATCCCCTCGGGAGCAGGATGCTCTTGGATGTTTATAGAGCCGGGTGTAAGTCAACAGGCCGCCAGGGATGGTGAAAAACCAGCCAGGCAGGAGCGATCCAGCCGAAACCCACATCCTGCAGGGGGATGGCAGAGGGTGGGTTATCAGCCAGTGTGCGTAGCCCGGCAGATTCTCCGATGGACGGCCTGTCAATGACTCCCGGGTTAATGCCGGAACCAGAGGTATCAGGGATCTGGCGCGGTTGTCAGAAGGTTCCCACTCTCCTTGGACGCTCGTCCTGACCCAGTGCGCGGCAAGCCCCGTCCTTCAGGACGGGGAGGATGTCAAGAGGTTGGTTGAAGTGGGCGTTCAACGGTGGTGCTTGCGAAGAGTGTAAAGAGGTGTTGGGGGTGTTCATGAGGTTATACTGGGCGCGACTGTATCCGACTGGAGCTGCGCACATGAGACGTACAACCCTGCTGATATTTCTGAGTCTTCTGTTGACTGCCTGTGGTCAGAAAGGAAATCTTACTCTTCCTGTCAGCTCATCGCCGGCCATGACACCAGGGGGGCAGGCGGCTCCTCTGGCAGCGAGGAGTTTCCGCCCCTTGGGATGACATTGGTACTTGCTGCCGGGTGCTGACTTTTTGGTGACGAGGGTGGAGCGCACTCAATCGACTGGATGGTGCAGCAGATGGTGGTTTGTGGTGCCGCTTGGCCTGCCGGTTGTTTTCTTTTTGTTGCGCAGCCAGAATTTCCGTCCTTTGAAGGCGGGGCAGTTTCATGCCCAAAGTGCGTGAGAGATGCCGACGGGGGTGCTGAGATTCCAGGTGTTTGGGTTGTTTGTCATGCGAAACCTGGCACTGCGGCTTTCGACTTTTGCCAACCCTTCCTCCAGTAAACCCCTGCGGGCCGGAAAGGGTCGTTTGTACGCGTTGGCGCCTGATTTTTTTTCTATTTCTTCCGCTTTTGGGAAAAAACAGGGTCCGTGTGCGCTGTCTTATGTACAGCCACAGGAATTCTTCGCCAAGGCGTCTGAGTTGCCAGGGCAAGCGTTGCTGATTGTCGAGAGAGCCGCTCAGGGGGTGCCCCACTCTGATGGAATTGAGCTACCTGTCGCTTCCTCCATCCACCCTTTTCGTTCCGGGACATGCAGCTCGGAAAAATACACAAGGTTCGTATAGTCCACGCTGTCGCTGTGATCTGGGCAGTCGCCCGGTTTGAAAAAAAAAGGAAGCATGGAAGAGGAAAGGTGAGGAGTATCGGGCGTTGCGAAAATTCTGGGCTGTCCGAGATGCTCCCGCGCAGGGTGCACCTCAGCCCGCGACAGAAAGAGCTGTCTGAGGTCAGCCCAGTGTTGCTCCAGAAAGTGCAGGTGTTTTTTGAGTAGGGGGAGATCATTCCGTACGAAGTCGTGTCCCAGGCGTTCCAGCTCCAGAGACTCGCTCCTGTCTGCGCGTACCCATGACAGCCAGTCGGGCAGGTGCCCGGATGCAGACTGTTGCCAGTGCTGGAACACCTTGTGCGCCCAGAGAGCTGCCGTGGCAGAACATACACCGGTTATTTCCCTGTGGCTGACGGGATAGAAGCGCCAGCTCTGTATCCGGGCGATTGTCAGAATGGATAGCAGGCCGACAAAACTGGGAGACTCAAGATAGCGGCAGGCCCTCTGGGAGCAGTTGCTGAATAGAAGTTCGTGCATCAGGATACTCAGCGCTTTTTCCAGATGCAGCGGTTGCAGTGCCGCAGGCAGGCTGTCAAGAACCAGTTGTCGTAAGCAGCGCCGTTTTTTCCAGTTGCCGAGTGGCGACTCCGGGGTGCTTCCCATCAACGGAATGCGGTGCGCGTCTGACAGGGCGTGGCCCATTTTCGTCAGGGGGGTGATCAGTGCGTTCCCAATGTGGGGCGGGCAGTAGTCGGCACTTAAAGCCAGAGGGCATATCGGCAGCCCGTCAAAACGACACAGGTCGTCAGGATCGAAGGTCTTCCACACGGGCCAGAGCAAGAGCCCTCTATCGTGCATGTTTGTGATCAGCTCATTGCGCAGGCACCAGAAGCTTCGGGAAGTGAGTATTCGGGCTTCATCCTCTCCTTCTGGATTGAGCCCGCCCCAGCGACAAGATACCAGTGCCTCCAGATCGATCGCAGCGACATTGCGCACACCCCTTCCTGGTTCTTCGCGAAACGGAAACAGAAAAATGTCCGGTGCATGAGGAAAGGGCCAGTGGGTGAGGTGGGTGAGGTGCGGCGCGGCCTGACATACGGGTCCAAGAACGTGCTTTTGTACCAGAACATCGTAAACAGTTACCAGCAGGAGTGTCAGAAACAGTGTGCGCTCGTAGGGAGTCTGGGCTTCCAGAGTCCTGTCCACCATGTGCTGCATCCGGATTAGAGCCCGGTGCTCTGCCGGGGTCAGAGGGGTGTGGAAGTGATCGTTTTCTTGTAGGTAACGAATAAAGCACTGCGCGTTTTTCAAAGTGACCAACAGCGGTGGAAACGTATATTCTTTTCCCAGTCTGTCCATGGCCTCACGTCGTTGCAAGAAGTGCTGGCAGCAGTCTTCAATAGCTTGATCATTGCGTAATACCTCTGGAAGGTAGGCATCCGGCTCGAAAGTCAGTATCCCTTGGTAGGCAGGTGGTGCAGGCACAACGCGTTCCGCCTCAGACAGACGAGCGACAGGCGTGCGACTGGTCTGGCGTTGTCTGTCGGTCACTGAAGGGGGGCTGGGCTCGTGTGTTTCCGTCTGGTGTTGTGACACAGAGGCGGCGCCGGCGACGAGGCGTCCCTGGAAAGCGGGGTGCTCCTTTTTTTGCGAGGAAACGGGGGGCACTGCCGCCCCGGGGGCTACAGGTTGCATGTGATCCACCTTTGTTCTCTGCTGCCAGGGATGGGGAGTCTCCTCGGATACCAGGCGCCAGTGAAAAGTTCCTGGCGTTCCTGTGGTTGGCCTGAATTCTGGCAGCCTTGTTGCGGGCGGGGGGCTTCCCGTCGGCGGTGCTTTCCTGTTTTTCTGGTACAATTTTGAGTTTTTCAGCCGGCTGATGTGTTCTCCTTGTTGACTCGCGATGGGAGAGGTTGGCTGCTTCAACTTTTGGAAAGGCATCTGGGGTGGACTTGGATCTCTCTGATTTCGGAATCGATGCCGCAGCCATGAGAGTGCTTCTGGCCAGCTTGCGCGATGGCAGAGCTCATTCTTGTGATGATCTGGCGGGGGTGCTGGGTGTTGGTGCGGATCAGGTGCGGCAAGCGGTGCGGCTCCTGCAGGGTTGGGGGCTGCGATCCGGGTCGGGATCAGATCGTCTGTATCGCTTCCCTTTCGTGCCGGAGCTGCTTGATCGTGCTGCCATAGAGGCGGCTTTGCCTTGTACCTTGCGTCAGAATCTGGGGATGGTCCTGTATTTGTCAACGGATTCGACCAACGACCGGATATGGTCTCAGTCTGATCGGAGCGAAACATGGCAAGTGTGTCTTGCTGATCATCAAAGTCGTGGGCGAGGACGCAGGGGACGCGTCTGGCATAGCCCTTTGGGTGGCGTGTTGTGCCTCTCCCTTCTGTGGCGTCCGCAGCCGGGCTTGGCCAGTCTGGATGGTCTGAGCCTGTGTGTGGGCCTGGTGCTGTTACAGGCAGTGGAGGCATTGGGGATTGGCGGATTGTCCCTGAAATGGCCGAATGATGTGCTTGCCTGGGGGAAGAAGCTGGCCGGGACACTGATTGAAACACGTGTTTCAGCTGGAGGTCAGTGGAGTATCGTGATTGGTCTGGGGTTGAATTTGTGTCTGGCGCCTGAGGACATCAGTAAACTGGATCAGCCCGCTGTCGACCTGGGTTCTCTTTCCTCTGTTCCCATTGACAAGGCTAAACTGGTCGCGCAGTTGTTGGTGCGCCTGGTGGGCATGCTGGAACAGTTTAACGACTATGGTTTTTCTTTCTTCAGGGATGCGTGGTGCCGGTATCACGCATTTTCCGGCCGCAGGCTCCATCTGGACACGGGTGACGGGGAGTCTGTTTCTGGTCTGGCTCTGGGTGTCGATGATTGTGGGGCGCTTGAGCTGCAGACCGGTCAGGGTGTTCGTCTGTTCAGAGTGGGGGATGTGACATGGCAGGGTGTAGGTGAACGTGAACATTCTTGATATGGACGCTGGCAATACCAGAGTCAAATGGCGCCTTTCGCAAGATGGACGTCCCGTGTCCTCGGGTGCTCTTTTTAACGACAGCGATGCTCGCCTGGTAGATGCGTTGGCGGATTCGCTGGGGACCGCCCGTGTAGACGTGTGCCGTTTATCTTCGGTCAGGAAGGAATGCATAGTCCATTCGCTGGTCGAAGCTTTGGCGGATCGACTGGGTGTGATGCCGCAGCTGCCGGAGCCCTGTGCAAGCCTGGGAGGGCTTGTTGTCGAGGGGGTGGAGCCTGTCCGTCTGGGGTGTGATCGCTGGCTGGCCATGCTGGGAGCCGTTCAGCTGTATCCGAAACGCGATGTCCTGATTGTTGATGCCGGGACGGCCATGACGCTGGACTGTGTCAACAGCCGGGGGGTTTTTGTCGGGGGGCTGATTTGTCCAGGGTTGTATATGTTGCGCCAATCCCTGAGGCGATCGCTGGACCGGGTGACCCTGTCACCACAAGCTGACCTCGGACAGCCAGCCTTGGCCAGGCAGAGCACGTCATCGGCTGAAAACGGTATTCTTTGCATGGCTCTGGCGCTGGTGGAACGGGAATTCAGTCGCCTGGGTTCGAACGCGGTTCTGGTATTGTGTGGCGGAGATGCACCCTTTCTGAAGAAGCATCTTCAAAGTTCTGCAAGACTTCACCCTGATCTTGTTTTTCAGGGACTTGGTATTGCCAACCCTGTCTGTGCTTCTGAGTGCACATCATGAAGATGAAGTACTGGTTTCTGGCGGTACTGTTGGTCGCAAATTTTGGATATTTTGCGCACAGTCATCATCGATGGTTGGTGAATTGGCGTGTGGAGGATCGCGCGACCGATTCTGCGGCAGCCACTTTGCCTGGCCTGGACAACTCCCGGGGCTCTGCTGCAACAGACACCCTTTGTATGCAGGCAGGCCCGTTCAAAAAGCGGGATGCAGCCGAGGAAGTGCAACAACGGTTACGGGCTGCAACGGTCGATAGTGTTGTGCACTGGTTGGATATTGCCGCTGCGGGGGGGTATCGGGTCTATATCGAACCTTTGTCTTGCCATAAAAAGGCGAGCGAGGTACTTGATGATTTGCGTGCCAGAGGCATAAACGGTCAGCTCGCTGGTGAGGGGGACGCCAGGAGCGACTCTGTTCTGGTGTACTTTCCGGGCCGGTCCCAAGCCGAAGAATTGGCGGGACAGTACAGGGAAATGGAGTGTGCTGCCGCAGTACGAGAAAGCGTTCGCCATCAAAGGCAATACTGGGTTGAGGTGGGCAGTGAGGGGCGTGACCTTGTCAGTGAGGCGCTGTGGGAAGCGGTGCTGAATCCCTATCAGCTCGCGGGACCCAGGGAATTTGCCTGTCGCTCCCTGGTGGTGGGCAAGAAGCCAGACTCACAGTGATCTGGTGTGTGTTTCGATCCTGGTCAGGATTGCCTGGGCCTGACTGTCTTCTTGTGACAAGAGGCAGGGAGTGGGAGTTTTCCGGGGTGTTTTCCGGAGCTTGAGCCCGCATGGGGCAGGAGAGTGCTCTGGCTTTTTTGTGCATTTGTCGACTGTTGTGGGACTTGGTCAAAAACAAAAGTAGGAACCAGCTCAATAAGGTGACGGCACGCTGAATAGTGTGTCATGTAGAATCATTCAGTTGTTGGCGGCGATCCTCGTCGGGAGTGTGAGGCTGTTGTAGTGGCGGTGCCGAAGATGCGGTCTGTGGCAACATGGATATTTGCACTGTCGTCGGGCTGGCGTCAACCAGGCTATGGCTCCCGGTGTAGCTGCGTTGCCGCAGGTTCAGGTGCCTGCAGTAAAGTGGCAGCCAGGGGAAATTCTCTCGTCCGCTTTCCGCTATGTGCGCACCTTGCGTAAAAAGTTCGTTTGATCTGTGTTGTCAGGGGAGGGGGCAGAATCTGTGGTCTCTCCTGCCCCCCCCTCTTCTGCGTGTTTTGCTCATGAACACCGGTCGCGACTTGCGGAGAGCGGATATTGGCAGCGTGCTCTGGATTATCTTCCATTTCGAGCCAGTTATGTGCCTGCATCGGTGGTTTGGGCTGCTGTTTCATGGGATCGCTGAACGGGTTGTGCCTGTTGCTCGTTGTGGCTCCCGCAGTGGCCGGGGTTTTGTCAGGTGTTGGTGGTTGCCGCAAGTGCGCAGAGGGGGCGGCGTCTGGTAGAGGAGGGGCCCCGTCTCCGGGAGGGGAGAGGTTGTTCGCTTTGTGGTCCCGCTTGGGTGTTGGGTGGGGCGGCAGTGGCCGGTCGCCAGGCGAGACTGCCCCCTGGTTCTTCTTTTTCTGCATCAAGATGTGTTCTTGTTCTTGACAGCGCAAATACCAAGGGTAGAATGGGCCTCGATCTTGGGTGGGGTTCCCGAGCGGCCAAAGGGATCAGACTGTAAATCTGACGCGAAAGCTTCGCTGGTTCGAATCCAGCTCCCACCACCAAGACTTGCTTCGCAGTTTCAGAGCGATTGCTGGCTTGTTTCTGCACTCAAGTTTGCGGGTATAGTTCAACGGTAGAACCTCAGCCTTCCAAGCTGATGGTGCGGGTTCGATTCCCGCTACCCGCTCCAGACTCGGTCAGGCTCTTATAGCTCAGTTGGTAGAGCGCATCCTTGGTAAGGATGAGGTCACCGGTTCAAGTCCGGTTAAGAGCTCCATTGGTTCAGGCTTTTTCCGGCTTTGGTTCTGTGGTGATGATCGCGTAGTTCGGTGTTTCCTCTCGGTTTTGTATTTCTCTCGGTTTTGTGTTCCTCTCGCTTGCTGGCGCGTTAGTCCTGTGTTCCGGTGCTGTGTTGGTCTTGCGCCGAGCTGAGGAATTCGCAGCCATGATGGCGGTATGCTCCTGCACTTTTTCCTTTTCGTTCTGATTGGGTGTTGCTTTTGATTTTGAGTACTGTATAGTACACCGGGCTTTGCTGGGGTGTTTCCCAGTGCTCGGCGGAAAGGGTCTTCAGGCCAGTAGCTCAATTGGCAGAGCACCGGTCTCCAAAACCGGGGGTTGTGGGTTCGATTCCCTCCTGGCCTGCCATGCTGTCTGCTGGGCAGGACCTGATTCTGTAGAAGCCTGAGCCGGTGGGAGATGCCCTTGTGCTAAAAAATACAGATGTTCCAGCTTCCAGTCTGCTGGATAGATTCAAGTTATCGGTTGTTGCGGTTCTCGTTGTTTGTGGCGTTTATGGGAACTCGTTTTTCTCTGGTGAGTCCGTTCTCTACCGCGCCTTGGCGTTGTGTCTTTTGGCTGTTGTTGCAATTGCCATAGGGATGACCACGCACAGGGGTCGTGTTCTCTGGGACCTTATGCGGGATGCGCGCGCCGAAGTTCGGAAGGTTGTGTGGCCTACTCGTCAGGAGACTGTCCAGACGACTGTTGCCGTTGTTTTGGTTGTTGTTCTCATGAGTTTGGTTCTATGGGGTCTCGATAGCCTGCTGAACTGGGCTGTCGGAAGTCTCGTTGGGTAAGGATGCAAGATGGCTAAACGTTGGTATATCGTCCAAACCTCTTCGGGCAAAGAAAAGGCGGCCATGCTTCACCTGCAACGGCGGGCCGAGATGGATGACGAGGACTGGTTTGGTGAGATTCTTGTCCCGGCGGAAGAAATTGTCGAGGTCAAGGGCGGACAGAAGCGTCGCAGTGAACGGAAGTTGTATCCTGGCTATGTGCTTGTGCAAATGGAAATGAATGATGCTTCCTGGCATGCGGTGAAGGGAACTCCTGGTGTTCTGGGTTTTGTGGGCGGAAAACCTGAGCAGCCCCAGCCATTGCGCCAGAAGGAAGCTGATGATGTCCTGCAACAAGTCAGGGAAGGGGCTGACCAGCCTCGGCCGAAGACGAAGTTTGAGGCAGGCGAGTTGGTCCGGGTTATAGAAGGCCCGTTCGTGGACTTCACAGGCACTGTAGAAGAAGTCAACTATGAAAAGAATAGTCTGCAGGTAGCCGTCAGGATTTTTAGTCGCGCGACACCGGTTGATCTTGCTTTTGGTCAGGTAGAAAAGCTCTGAAGTTGGGCTGCGGTTTTTGTCGATTGCTTTTTTTTGCGGATTCTGTGCTGGTGACTGATGATTTTCGGCTTGAGGCATGTTTCAAGCGGCTTGCGATAGGGCCGGGCTCAGGAAGCGGGGGTCTGGCGCGTCGTTTTCGAGGGACACGGTTTTCTTTTTTTCGGGGCCGTGAGACACGTGAAGGCAGAGGTGGAGCGCAGAGGCTCGCTTTTGCAGAGGTTGTGGTTCTTCTTGTATGTAGTTGAAGGTGTTGTTCGGTCGCCTTTAACGCGTCTGGTTTGGTGGATTTCTTTCAGATAGGCTCTTGGCAGAAACGCACTTTGGACTTGGGGTTGTCGCCTGACAATGCGCGATCTTCCCGGCGGGTCTCTTGTAGTCTTTCTGTCGATGGCTTGTCGTCTGACTTTGGGGAGCTGAGCAGCCCGCTGTTTGGGTGCGGCAGCGATTGTACCCTGTGATCGAGGTGGAGTATGGCCAAGGCCAAAAAAAAAGTTACAGCCTACATAAAGCTGCAGGTGGCGGCGGGAAAGGCAAACCCCTCCCCGCCTGTGGGCCCTGCGTTGGGCCAGCATGGCGTCAACATCATGGAGTTTTGCAAGGCATTCAACGCCCATACTCAGGGGCTTGAGGTAGGTCTTCCTGTTCCTGTTGTCATTGCCGTTTATGCTGATCGTTCCTTTACTTTCGAGACCAAGACGCCGCCGGCAGCCGTGTTGCTGAAGAAGGCAGCTGGTGTGGCGAAGGGGTCCAGCAAACCCAATGTGGACAAGGTAGGTGTCGTAACTCGCGAGCAGCTGCTGGAAATTGCCAGGACCAAGGCACCCGACTTGACCGCATCCGATGAAGAGGCGGGTGTGCGTACTATTGCGGGCACAGCACTTTCTATGGGTCTGAAGCTGGAGGGCGTGTGACATGGCGAAATTGACCAAGCGTGCCAAAATCATCGCCGAGAAGGTAGAGCCCGGAAAGCTGTATGCGTTCGATGATGCTGTAAAATTGTTGGCGGAACTCCCCAAGGTTCGCTTTCGGGAATCGGTAGACGTCTCTGTTAACCTGGGTGTGGATCCACGCAAGTCGGATCAGGTGGTGCGCGGATCGGCGCTTATGCCTGGCGGAACAGGTCGGGAAGTGCGTGTGGCAGTGTTTGCGCAGGGCGCCAATGCCCAGTCGGCGCAGGAAGCCGGTGCGGACATCGTCGGGATGGATGACCTTGCTGAAACAATCAAGGGAGGGGCGATAAATTTCGATGTTGTTATAGCCTCTCCTGATGCCATGCGGGTAGTTGGCCAGCTGGGACAGATTCTTGGGCCGCGCGGTCTGATGCCGAATCCCAAGGTTGGCACTGTAACGCCCAACGTGGCTGAGGCTGTTACGAACGCCAAGGCAGGTCAGGTGCGATTCCGTACTGACAAGAACGGCATCATACATGCCAGCGTGGGCAGAGTGGATTTCGATGCCGCAGACCTCAAAAGCAATGTTGAAGCACTGATTACTGAGCTGAAAAAACTCAAGCCCAGCTCAGCCAAGGGTGTGTATCTCAAGAAGATTTCCCTGTCGTCCACTATGGGGCCGGGGATAGCTGTTGATCAATCCAGTCTGGCTGTTTGAGCCGGGCTGGTTTTTTTCTTTGTGGGTTGCCGTACTCAGGTGCGGGAGCCGTCAAAGACCGCAGGTGCATCGGCAATAAGGGCAGTAGCCCTTTCGATGCTTAATGTCCTGCGCAGACGGTGGGTATTGGGTGCCGTGTCTTGAGCGAGCCTTTCACCGTAGTAGTGTGCCACCGACTTCCCCTGTGATCCTGATGACCAGGTGGGGGAGCGGTGTGCGGTCTTTTTTGTCTGGAATGAGGGTTGAAGCCAGATGGCACTGGGTCTCGAAGACAAGAAGAGCATAGTGGCTGATGTCAATGAGGCTGCAAGGAACGCACTCTCAGCGGTAATCGCGGATTACCGTGGCCTGACAGTTGAGCAGATGACGACCTTGCGTCGTGAAGCTCGCAGCGGTGGTGTTTACCTGAAAGTGGTGCGTAACACTTTGGCGCGGCGTGCTGTAGAAGGTACCGAGTACGCTTGCCTGAAAGAGTCATTTTCAGGACCTACTGTCCTGGCATTCTCTCAGGAAGATCCGGGCTCAGCTGCCCGGGTTATGAAAGCGTTTGCCGAAGAGAACGAAGCGCTGGAAATCATTGCGCTGTCAATAGGTGGGCAGCTGCTTGATGGTGGTCAGATTGACGTGCTGGCCAATATGCCTAACCTGGACCAGGCGCGAGCGATGCTTATGAGCGTGATGATGGCGCCTGTAACCAAGTTGGCAAGAACTCTCAATGAGTTCCCGGCCAGGGTGACGCGAGTTATGTCAGCTGTTGCGGACGAGAAGAAGAAGACTTCCTGAGTCTATTTTCTTCAAGTTGTGTTTTAAATGCCTGCCAAATGGCCGTTTGAGGATGACACCCTGGCGAAGAGCGCAGAAAACGGAGCTTGATAATTCGTTTTTACGCTCTGCTGTGAGGTGGTCCGATCCTGAATGGCGTTTGCGGTGATTGTTTTTTTGTTTGAGTGAATTCTGGAGAAGCAAAAGATGACCTTGTCCAAAAAAGAGGAACTTCTGAACACTATTGCTGAAATGAGCGTCATGGAGGTTGTGGAGCTTGTTGAGGCAATGGAAGAGAAGTTTGGGGTATCGGCTGCTGCCGTTGCTGCCGCGCCGGCTGCTGCTGCTGGAGAGTCAGCAGGAGAAGCAGAGGAGCAAACAGCGTTTGATGTTTCCATGACTTCGTTTGGTGGAAATAAAGTTGCCGTTATCAAGGCAGTGCGCGCGATAACTGGCCTGGGGCTTAAAGAAGCCAAGGAATTGGTAGAGGGTGTTCCTGCCAAAATCAAGGAAGGCGTGACCAAGGAAGAATCTGCGGAAGTCAAGGCCAAGCTTGAAGAAGCCGGCGCAACTGTCGAGATCAAGTAAGTCGGGGTTTTCGGCATCCGGTTTTGCTTGGCTTGTGATAACCCATATAGCTGGTGCCTGCGGGCACTGGCTTTTTTTTCTGTTGCGGAACCCAGGTTCCCGACACCCTGGATCTTCGACATGCTTTGCCTTGATCCCCTGAATCTTCGGGTGAAGATCGGCAGAGGTTTGGATACCGGATGCATCTTTTGTTTTGCTTGCTCCGTGAATTAAAAAAGAGGCTGCCTGAGTGCTCAATGCGCTTGCCCGCCGGGGTGAGGGCGGGGTGTTTGCAGGTGGTTTGGTAGGGGAATGCTGATGGCTTACTCGTATACAGAGAAAAAACGTATCCGTAAGGACTTTGGCAAATTGCCGCAAGTCATGGACGTGCCTTACTTGCTGGCAATACAGCTCGACTCCTACAGAAAACTGCTGCAGAACGACGTGCACCCGGATGCGCGTGAAGATGTGGGTTTGCACGCCGCTTTCCGCTCGGTTTTTCCTGTGGTCAGCTATTCGGGCAATGCAGCGCTTGAGTATGTTGGGTACCGCTTGGGGTCGCCCGTTTTTGACGTCAAGGAGTGCCAGTTACGCGGCGCGACTTATGCGGTGCCGTTACGCGTCCGTGTGCGCCTCATGATATACGACAAAGAGAGCTCGAATAAGGCGATAAAGGATATCAAGGAGCAGGAAGTCTACATGGGAGAAATCCCATTGATGACTGGAAACGGAACCTTTGTTATCAATGGAACCGAGCGGGTCGTTGTCTCTCAGTTGCACCGCTCTCCTGGCGTCTTTTTCGATCATGACCGAGGCAAGACGCACTCGTCAGGCAAGCTGCTCTATTCGGCTCGCATTATCCCTTACCGCGGTTCATGGCTTGATTTCGAGTTTGATCCGAAGGACCTTTGCTACGTCAGGATTGACCGTCGTCGTAAGTTGCCCGCCACAACCCTGCTGCGTGCGCAGGGGTATACCAGTGAGCAGATTCTCGAGATGTTCTTTGATAGTGACAATTACGCTATCAGTACTGAAGGTGTGACCTTCGATCTTATTCCGGGGCGCTTGCGGGGAGAGGCGGCTGGTTTTGACATTCGCGATAGTGACGGCAGTGTCATAGTCGAGCAGGGTCGCCGGGTGACAGCCCGTCATATCAGGTTGCTGGAGGCGGCCAATGTACGCAGGCTGACGGCACCGGCAGAGTTTATTCTGGGCAAGACATTGGCCAGGCCTGTTGTTCATCCACAGACAGGTGAAATACTGGCGGAATGTAATACGGAACTGACATCTGAAATTTACGCGTCCATGCTGGATGCAGGTGTTGAGTCCGTTGATATCATCTACACAAACGAGCTGGATTGCGGCTCCTATATTTCGGATACCCTGCGTATCGACCCCACGACCAGTCAGGTTGATGCGCTTGTTGAAATCTATCGCATGATGCGCCCGGGGGAGCCCCCCACGAAAGAAGCGGCAGAACAGCTGTTCCAGAACCTGTTTTTCATGGCGGAACGTTACGACCTCTCTGCTGTAGGACGGATGAAGTTCAATCGTCGCCTGGGGCGGAGCAGTGACACAGGTCCGGGCACGCTGGAAAATGACGATATTGTCCAGGTTTGCAAGACGCTGGTAGACATCCGTAACGGAAAAGGCGTCTGTGACGACATAGACCACCTTGGGAACCGCAGGGTGCGTTCTGTGGGTGAAATGACCGAGAACCAGTTCCGGGTCGGCCTGGTGCGTGTGGAGCGTGCGGTCAGGGAGCGGTTGTCAATGGCTGAGTCCGAGGGATTGATGCCTCAGGACCTTATCAATGCCAAGCCCGTTGCTGCCGCGATCAAGGAGTTTTTTGGTTCAAGTCAACTTTCGCAGTTCATGGATCAGAACAATCCCTTGTCCGAGGTGACCCACAAGCGCCGGGTTTCGGCTTTGGGGCCGGGTGGTCTTACACGTGAGCGTGCCGGTTTTGAAGTCAGGGACGTGCATCCTACGCACTACGGCCGGGTATGCCCGATTGAAACGCCAGAGGGGCCGAACATTGGTTTGATCAACTCCCTGGCCACTTACGCCCGTACCAATGCCTATGGATTTCTGGAGTCGCCTTACCGCCGGGTTGTTGAGGGGCAAGCGACGAGCACCATTGATTACCTGTCTGCCATCGAAGAAAGCGAATTTGTTATTGCGCAGGCCTCTGCGGCAGTTGACGCCGAAGGGACTTTGACAGAAGACCTCGTCAGTGTACGGCACCGCAATGAGGTGACACTGATGGCTCCTGACAAGGTGCAGTATATGGACGTGTCTCCCTGTCAGGTTGTGTCGGTGGCTTCGTCCTTGATTCCCTTTCTGGAACATGATGATGCCAACCGGGCATTGATGGGTTCCAACATGCAGCGCCAGGCGGTGCCTACGCTGCGAGCCGAGAAGCCGTTGGTCGGAACAGGTATGGAGGGTCACGTGGCTCGTGACTCAGGAGTGTGTGTTGTTGCCCGGCGCGGCGGGGTGGTTGACTCTGTCGATGCCAGCCGGATTGTTGTCCGGGTCAATGATGACGAGATCCAGTCCGGAGAGGCGGGTATTGATCTCTACGCCATGACCAAATACACCCGTTCAAACCAGAATACCTGTATAAACCAGCGGCCACTGGTTCGGGCAGGAGACCGGATTTCAGGTGGGGATATCCTGGCAGATGGTCCATCTATTGACTTGGGTGAGCTGGCACTGGGCCAGAATATGCGTGTGGCCTTTATGCCGTGGAATGGCTACAACTTCGAGGATTCCATGCTGGTGTCCGAGCGTGTTGTGCAGGACGACCGTTTCACGACTATTCACATTCAGGAAATCACTTGTGTTGCCCGTGACACAAAGATGGGCTCAGAAGAGATCACAGCGGACATCCCCAATGTTGGCGAGTCTGCGCTGAGCAAGCTGGACGAAGCCGGCATCGTTTATGTAGGAGCCGATGTCGAGGCGGGCGATATTCTGGTGGGGAAGGTGACGCCCAAAGGTGAGACTCAGCTGACTCCTGAAGAGAAGCTGCTGCGCGCCATCTTTGGAGAGAAGGCCTCTGACGTCAAGGACACATCCCAGCGTGTGCCTACCGGTGTGAAAGGCACAGTGATCGACGTTCAGGTGTTCACGCGTGATGGTGTCGACAAGGACTCCCGGGCACTGTCTATCGAGAAAGCCCAGCTTGATGATGTGCGCAAGGATTTGAATGAAGAGTTCCGCATAGTGGAAGGGGATACTTTTCAGAGACTCTGGACAGCACTGGAAGGCCAGGTCGCAGAATATGGGCCTGATTTGCGCAAGGGCGACACTGTGACCAGCGCATGGCTCCAGAGCCATGAGCATGAGCGCTGGTTCAGTCTGACCATGGCCAATGATTCGCTTAATGAGCAGCTGCAAGCGGCACAAAAGCAGTTGGCTGAGCTGAGATCCCAGCTGGACGCCCGTTTTGAAGACAAGAAGAAGAAGCTGCAGGTCGGCGATGATATGGCGCCTGGCGTTCTGAAAATTGTCAAGGTTTACCTGGCTATCAAGCGTCGTATTCAGCCCGGTGACAAGATGGCAGGTCGCCACGGAAACAAGGGGGTTATCTCCATCATCATGCCCGTTGAGGACATGCCTTACGATGAGCAGGGAAACCCGGTTGACATCGTTTTGAATCCTTTGGGTGTCCCCTCACGGATGAATGTGGGTCAGATCCTGGAAACACACCTGGGGGCGGCGGCGCGCGGTTTGGGGCGCAAGATCGAAACCATGATTGAATCGCGCCAGGCCATTGCCAAAATCCGTGGTTTTCTGGATGAGATTTATAATCGTGTGGGTTACGGACGGCGCGAGGAGAACCTGGCGTCCCTGAGCGATCAGGATGTTATGGAGCTGGCCCGCAACCTGTGTGGTGGAGTCCCTATGGCGACAGCAGTTTTTGATGGCGCCAGAGAAGAGGAGATCAAGGCCTTGTTGCGACTTGCTGACATGGATGACAGCGGACAGGTGTCACTGTATGACGGTCGAACTGGCGAGCGCTTCAATCGTTCGATCACGGTGGGCTACATGTATATGCTGAAACTCAACCACCTGGTTGATGACAAGATGCATGCACGCTCAACGGGTTCCTACTCCCTTGTGACCCAGCAGCCTCTGGGCGGCAAGGCGCAATTTGGCGGCCAGCGCTTCGGGGAAATGGAAGTCTGGGCTCTGGAGGCCTACGGCGCAGCCTACACACTGCAGGAGATGTTGACCGTCAAATCGGATGACGTTGCCGGGCGCACCAAGATGTACAAGAACATTGTGGATGGCGACTATCGGATGGAAGCGGGTATGCCCGAATCTTTCAATGTATTGGTGAAAGAAATTCGTTCCTTGGGTATCGATATTGAGCTGGAGTCCTAGGAAAGCTGTCCGGCGGCGATGGTACCAGTGGTGCAGAAAGCAGGAATCAGAGGGCCTGATTCGGTTTTGTTGCAAGGAACAGGTGTTCTGTTCCATGGATGAAATCGCGTTTTTGGTAGCCGTTTCCAGCTTGCACTGCCGGGCAGTTCGTTTCTGGACGAATTTTGGGGACTCAAGGTTTCAGTGGCACTGGTGGGAATGGCCTGTCAGTGTCTGTGGGGAAAAGTGATGAAAGACTTACTCAATCTGTTGAAGGCTCAGGGACACTCGGAAGAATTCGATTCAATTCGTATATCCCTGGCGAGTCCGGACATGGTGCGTTCCTGGTCCTACGGTGAAGTGAAAAAGCCGGAGACCATTAATTACCGCACATTCAAACCAGAACGTGACGGTTTGTTTTGCGCCAAGATATTCGGTCCGGTGAAGGACTACGAGTGTTTGTGCGGCAAGTACAAGCGCTTGAAGCACCGGGGCGTTATCTGCGAGAAGTGTGGCGTTGAGGTCGCCCTGTCCAAAGTGCGGCGCGAGCGCATGGGGCACATAGAACTGGCGGCTCCTGTAGCTCATATCTGGTTTTTGAAGTCCTTGCCCTCCCGGATCGGCTTGTTGATGGATATTACCCTGCGTGATATCGAGCGGATTCTTTATTTTGAAGCCTATGTTGTCATTGATCCGGGGATGACCAGTCTGGCAAAAGGGCAACTGCTCAACGACGAGGAGTACTACGAAGCCCTTGAGGAATTTGGTGACGACTTTGATGCACGTATGGGAGCGGAAGCTGTACAGCTTCTCCTGGCGGATATTGATCTGCAGGAAAACGTAGACCGCCTGCGGGAAGAAATTCCACAGACGAACAGCGAAACCCGGATCAAGAAGCTGACCAAGCGTCTCAAGCTTCTGGAGTCGTTTCTGCAGTCAGGAAACAAGCCTGAGTGGATGATCATGAACGTACTGCCCGTTCTGCCACCAGACTTGCGTCCCCTGGTTCCTCTGGATGGTGGGCGTTTCGCCACCTCGGATCTTAATGATCTTTACCGCCGGGTCATCAACAGGAACAATCGTCTCAAGCGACTCCTTGAGCTGAGTGCGCCCGACATTATTGTCCGTAATGAGAAGCGGATGCTGCAGGAATCTGTGGATGCGCTGCTGGACAATGGGCGCCGTGGGCGAGCCATCACCGGCTCAAACAAACGCCCGCTGAAATCACTGGCTGACATGATAAAGGGCAAGCAGGGTCGGTTTCGTCAGAACCTGCTTGGCAAGCGGGTCGATTATTCAGGGCGTTCCGTTATCACTGTGGGGCCTACTCTGCGCCTTCACCAATGCGGTTTGCCCAAGAAGATGGCGCTGGAACTCTTCAAGCCTTTTATTTTTGGAAAGCTTGAAGCGCGCACCCTGGCGACAACCATCAAGGCTGCCAAGAAGATGGTGGAGCGCGAGGAGCCTGTTGTCTGGGATATCCTTGACGAGGTCATTCGTGAGCATCCTGTGATGCTGAACCGGGCGCCGACTTTGCACCGTCTGGGTATCCAGGCATTTGAGCCTGTGCTGATTGAAGGCAAGGCTATCCAGCTTCACCCTCTGGTTTGCGCTGCTTATAACGCAGACTTCGATGGTGACCAGATGGCTGTGCACGTTCCGCTGACGCTTGAAGCGCAGCTTGAAGCGCGCGCCCTTATGATGTCTACAAACAACATCCTGGCGCCGGCCAGTGGCGAGCCGATCATAGCACCGTCTCAGGATGTGGTTCTGGGTCTGTATTATGTGACCCGTGATCGTATCAACGCCAAGGGTGAGGGGCTTGTCTTTTCTGATCTCAATGAAGCTTTGCGGGCCTGGAGCACCGGAGCGGCAGATCTGCATGCCCGCATTCGGGTAAGGATCGGTGAGACAGTCAAGGACGAGCAAGGAATCGTGAGTAAGCGCAAGTTTCTGGCTGAAACCACTATGGGGCGGGTGCTGCTTTGGGACATTGTGCCGGAGGGCTTGCCCTTTGAGCTGGTTAACCAGCCCATGAAAAAGCGTGCAATTTCCAGGCTTCTGAACGCTTGCTATCGCAATGTAGGACTGAAGGAAACTGTCATTTTCGCTGACCAGATGATGTATATGGGCTTCAGCTATGCGACAGCTTCTGGCGTGTCCATCGGGGTCAATGACTTTGTTATCCCGAAAGAAAAGGGCCAGATTATCGAAGAGGCCTACGACGAAGTCCGCGAGATAGAAAGTCAGTTTGCCTCAGGCCTTGTCACCCAGGGCGAAAAGTACAATAAGGTGATCGACATATGGTCTCGTGCCAACGAAGTTCTGGCCAGCCGTATGATGAACAACCTGAAGACGGACCTGGTTCTTAACAAAGATGGAAAAGAAGAAGAGCAGGAGTCCTTTAACAGTGTTTACATGATGGCCGACTCCGGAGCGAGGAGTTCTGCCGCGCAGATTCGCCAGTTGGCGGGTATGCGGGGGCTGATGGCCAAGCCTGATGGCTCCATTATCGAAACGCCGATCACAGCGAACTTCCGTGAGGGGTTGAGTGTCCTTCAGTACTTCAACTCGACGCACGGGGCACGTAAGGGACTGGCTGACACGGCCTTGAAGACTGCCAACTCTGGTTATCTTACGCGTCGTCTTGTCGATGTTGCCCAGGATCTTGTTATTACGGAGCATGACTGTGGCACGACCAAAGGCCTGCTGATGACGCCGCATATCGAAGGGGGGGATGTTGTCGAGCCCCTGGGTGAGCGGATCCTGGGACGTGTGGTTGCCGAAGATGTCTGTATTCCTGGTACGGGAGAGGTGGCTATCGCGGCTGGCACGCTGGTCGATGAAAAATGGGTATCTCGTCTTGAAGCCCTGAACGTAGATGAAGTTCTGGTGCGTTCACCTATTGCCTGTGAAACCCGTTACGGCGTTTGCTCCCAGTGCTATGGGCGGGATCTGGGACGCGGTCATATTGTCAACCAGGGTGAGGCGGTCGGTGTTATTGCCGCACAGTCCATCGGGGAGCCGGGAACGCAGCTGACCATGCGTACGTTCCACATTGGTGGCGCAGCTTCCAGGGTATCGGCGCAGGACGCAGTTGTAGTGCGCAATACAGGAACGGTCCGCCTGACCAACATCAAGACAGTGGAACGTGAGGATGGCTGCCTTGTGGCGGTATCACGTTCCGGCCAACTGGCTTTGGCTGATGAGTTTGGTCGTGAGCGTGAGCGTTACAAACTTCCCTACGGTTCTGTTTTGTCTGTTCAGGATGGAACTCAGGTGAAGGCGGGTAGCCTGGTGGCCAGGTGGGATCCTCACACGCACCCGATTGTCTCCGAAATCGCAGGTCAGGTGTGTTTTGTTGGTATGGAAGAAGGAATTACCATCAAGACGCAGACGGATGAAGTGACCGGGTTGTCCAGCATTGAAGTCATTGATCCCAAAGATCGGCCCACTGCGGGTAAGGATATTCGTCCTGCGGTGGCACTGGTGGACGAGTCCGGCCGGGAGCTGATGCTGCCCAATACCAACAACCCTGCTCAGTACTTCCTGCCCGCGAATGCCCTTGTGAGCCTGAAGAATGGTGAACGGGTAGAAATCGGTGGCGTTATCGCCCGTATGCCCCAGAAGACAGCCGGAAACAGAGATATCACCGGTGGTCTTCCCAGAGTTGCGGACCTTTTTGAGGCGCGCAAGCCCAAAGAGCCGGCCATTCTGGCAGAAAAGACGGGGGTCATTTCTTTTGGCAAGGAAACCAAAGGTAAGAAGCGGCTGATTATCACGCCGACTGATGGAGGCGAGCCTTATGAAGAGCTGATTCCGAAATGGCGGCAGCTCAACGTGTTCGAAGGCGAGCAAGTTGTACGGGGTGAGGTTATATCGGATGGCCCATCGAACCCACACGATATTCTGCGGCTGCTGGGTGTCTCCGAGCTGGCCAAGTATATTACGAATGAGATTCAGGAGGTTTACCGACTGCAAGGTGTGAAGATCAACGACAAGCACATTGAAGTCATTTTGCGCCAGATGTTGCGCAAGGTGGAAGTCACTGAGCCTGGAGACAGTGAGTTGATCCGCGGTGAGCAGGTCGAGTACACCAAAGTGGTGGAAGTCAACGAAACACTGACTGGAAATGATCGTATTGCCGCTCACTATGAGCGCATTCTTCTCGGTATAACGAAGGCTTCCCTGGCGACAGACTCCTTTATCTCGGCAGCTTCCTTCCAGGAGACGACCCGCGTGTTGACGGAGGCGGCTGTCACCGGCCGTTCGGATAACCTGCGAGGTCTCAAGGAGAACGTTGTAGTGGGGCGTCTGGTTCCAGCTGGTACGGGCCTTGCCTATCACGAACAGCGCCGGAGGCGTGATCAGGCGCAAACGGCTGCTGTCTCTGCGTCTGAGGTCGAGGCAGCCTTGTCTGAGGCTCTCAGCCAGGGTGGTGTTTCATAGTCTCCCGGTGCCTCTGGATCTTTGTGTGACAAAGGTCCGGAGCTTCTCACTTTGTTTCTGCATCCTCGCCGGTGCTGTGAGCCTTGTTCGTTTCCATGGATAAATAAGGAAATGAGCAGGGCTTGGCAGTGCTGTGGGGAGAGCAGTCCCTTACGGATTCAGGGTGGCAAGTCGGTGCGAGCTGTCGGCGATTCCCGCACTTTAGCCGCCATAGATCGCCAGGCATCGCATTCGCGATAGTGCGATATCCTTTACAGGATAGGGAGTCAGGGAAACATCCTGGCATCTTCCAAGTGCAAAATTCAATGAAAAGCACATAAATGGCGCTGATCGTGTCGCCATACTCCTCGAATGAATCCTGAGAAAATTCCTTGCGCGCAAGAGGTTATAAGTGCGCCTGTATGCTTTTGTTAACAGCTTTCGCAAAATCTGAATTTGTTTCGTTCGACAGCTGGTTATAAGCGGCCACATCCCCTGTCGACAAAGGGAGCGAATACCGTTCACGGCAACTCCAGCGGCAGAGTAGGCATAAAAGCAGGAATGGCTGGTTGACGGGTGCGACCTTTGTTTTTTGCTGTGCTGCCCATTGGGAAAACCGTCGTTCCACCAGGAAGGCAGAGCTCTATCCGGGTATGCCATCAATGCGATTCCGGGTTTTTATCCTGTGGCTCCTTTCGGCCATAGCTCTTCATTTTACTTGCACAACTTCCAGACCACCGGCTGTCTTGCGTGCAGGACCTCCGCCAAAGCAATCCGCAAGGGGTAACAGAATCGTTGGGACGGTTTGGTGAGCCTGATCTGTGCCGGCGCGCTTTGGAGCCTGATTTGCCGGGAGAGTTTGGCAAGCGGCACTGTCGTTGTGCTGAATATGTAGTCTGTGTTGGCAAAGACTGGTGCTCGAAGGGCATCTCCGGCTATTTCCGCAGTGTCGATACAGCCTGATGCAGTCAGCTTTTTCTGGAAATCAATTTCAAGCCTCGAAACTGTTCGCAAGCCTGTGGACGGCTCCATGCCTGACCGAACCCTCCTGCTGCGCAGGCCAGCCAGAGCTCTGTACATAATGAGTGGCGGAATACTGACATGGCTTGCACTTTATGCTCTTTGTCAGCTTCCGGCCGGACAGCTTTTCAGTGGGCTGACACAGTTGCTGGCTTTCATTGGCCATCGTTTTCTAGAGTGGATTGTGAGGTAAGCAGTAGAAGGATCTCACGCTATGTCCCAAGACAAAACTTTCGATGGTTATGATCATTCTGACGATCCGTTCCTGGATTGCGTTTTGTCAGAGTCGTTGCAGAATCGCTGTAGAAAGTCCCGTCAGAACAAATGCAAACACCAACAGGCGCGCACTATTCGCCAGGGAATAGACGATTATTTTGATAGTCGGGATGAGCACATGGGCAACGGCTCGTCTTTTCGTCCGCCGGAGTATTGATGTGTCTCTCGGCAGGGCAGTCCTGCGCTGTTTCCCGGTAGCCTCGTGAGGCGCAGGGAGTCATCTGTTGCAAGGGACAGTCCTGTTTTTTCATTCAGGACCTATTCCCTCTCCCCGGCGAAAGGAGGGGGTAGCCAAGTCCTCTGGCTCTGCTTTACCGCAGAGCCTTTTTTGTACCCGCCCCCCGCTGAGCGCTTCATCAACAGGCTATGAATTCGCCGGTCACAATAACCCTGTCGCCAGCACTGGTGTCTGCAGCACTATTCGCGAGCCCGGCGAAAAACACATTGACACAGCCGAGTGATGCGCTGTTGCCGGGCTGAAAGAGACGGCTCCCGGATTTTTCTGGAGTTGGGCTTGGGGCGACGTTTCTTGCTGTCTTTTCTGTTGGTTCACCACCAGCGCCGGCACAAGCTGATCCATCACCCCTTCATGACTGTCTTCTCTGGCTATTTGTTGGAAAAAATTTTGCTGAGCATTGATCTGAGCAAGGCCGAACACCAAACGGCGATGACGGAGACCAGAAGCTGGGCTTCCACTACGCTTTGGTGCCCCCGGTCCTTCCCGGAAAATCGTTTCACCGAGACGTTGCTCCCCTTGGGAGGTGAGAGTAAACAACAGCCCTGCCCGGTGTAACAGTGCATTTTCAGCTGTTGTGCTACGCCTCGGCAGGTGCGCAGTCTGCTGCGGGGGCGAGTGGTGTTGGGCTGGCTCTGGCTGTGGCGCCTTCTGTCCGTAATCAGACGCTGGCCCCTGAGTGGAAGCGGAATTTGGCGTCCGGTGTGGTGACTGCACAGCGATCGGCTTCCGCAAACAGGGCTATCCGGTCGTCCAGGGATTCGCCATCGGCGGCTGCCTGGGCCAACTGCAGATAGACCTGAAAGTGGCGAGCTTCAGAGGCCCGCAGACCGGTGTAGAAGGCATTGAGCTCTTTGTCCAGTAAAGGTGCCATGGCACCAAACCTTTCACAGCTGCGCGCTTCGATAAAAGCGCCGACGATCAGGCTGTCAATCAGTCGCTCAGGCTCTCTGGTGCGTATGTGTGCGCGCATCTGGCTCGCATAGCCTGAGGCTGCCAGGGGTCCATAGCTGATGCCCCGGCGTTTCATTATGGCTAACACTTGTTCGTAGTGACGCAACTCCTCCCTGGCGAGGCGTGACATGCTGTTTTGCAGTGCAAGGTTATCGGTATAACGAAACATTAACTGGAAGGCGGTAGCGGCCGCCTTTTTTTCACAGTGAGCGTGGTCAATCAGCAGAATATCAAGCTGACGTGGTGCCTGCTCCAGCCAGGCTGGCGGCGTCGGGCACAAAAGGAACTGAGAAAGTTCAGGAAAAGCCTTTCCGGTGGAACGAAGGTGGGCTTGTCGTGTCATGGATGGTCTCTACGTAAATGCCAGGGATGCGGCAGCACCTGGCCCATCATATCAGCTCGGCAGGTGCACTCCAGCTGTGCAGTGTATCTTGACCCCTGCATTGGGTTAACGGGTTGCCGTCTGTTCGGTTATACTCCTGCGACCCGTGTTGGTGTGAGCTGGGGCGGGTGTTGCTGCTTCGGTTGAGGCCTGTTGCCTCTCTCCGGGCTGGCTTGCAGGTGCGGCACTGGGTGCCCGGTGCTTTGTCCAACCGTTAGACGAGGGTGAACAACAATGCTGGAAGCCTATCGCAGGCAGATCGAGGAGCGCACAGCGCAAGGTATCCCCCCCAAGCCTCTCACAGCAGAGCAGGTAACGGGGCTGGTGGAATTGCTGAAAGAGCCACCGGCCGGGGAAGAAGACTTTTTGCTCGATTTGCTCACTGATCGTGTGCCACCTGGCGTGGATGAAGCCGCCTGCGTCAAGGCTGCATTTCTGTCCGCCATAGTGGCAGGTGAGACTCAATCTCCTCTGATTGACCGGGAAAAAGCAGTGATCCTGCTGGGCGGGATGCTGGGTGGTTACAATGTTGCCCCTCTGGTGTCCTTGCTGGATGACGAGGAGATGGGGCCCCTGGCTGCAACGCAACTCAAGCACACGCTGTTGATGTTTGAGGCGTTCCATGATGTGGAGGAGAAGGCGCGTGAGGGCAAGAATCCACATGCGCAGTCTGTTCTGCAGTCCTGGGCTGATGCCGAGTGGTTCACCCGCCACCCTGCGGTTCCCAAGAGTATCCGGATGGTTGTCTTCAAGGTTTCAGGCGAAACAAATACTGATGACCTTTCCCCCGCGCCTGATGCCTGGTCCCGTCCTGACATTCCCTTGCACGCTCGTGCTGCCTACAAAATGCCGCGCGAAGGATTGACCCCGGACGAGCCGGGTGTCACGGGTCCCATGCGTCAGATTGAAGCCATCAAGGCGCGGGGGCTGCCGGTTGCCTTTGTGGGCGATGTTGTGGGTACAGGATCGTCACGCAAATCGGCCACCAACTCGGTTCTCTGGTTTTTTGGTGAGGATATTCCTGGTGTGCCCAACAAAAGGTGCAAAGGGGTGTGTATAGGGGGCAAGATCGCGCCTATTTTCTTCAACACCATGGAAGATGCTGGTGTTCTGGTTTTTGAGGCGCCGGTTGAAAAGTTGAACATGGGCGATGTCATTGAGATTCGGCCTTATGAAGGACTCGTCCTTGATGAGGCTGGCGAGACACTTTCTCAGTTCAGCTACAAGTCTGAAGTGATTCTCGACGAGGTGCGAGCCGGTGGGCGGATCAATCTGATCATAGGACGCGGCTTGACTGAAAAGGCGCGGGACTCGCTGGGTCTGGGGCCATCAAAGGTGTTCCGTTGTCCGGTCGAACCTGGTGCGAGTGGCAAGGGATACACCCTGGCCCAGAAAATGGTGGGACGGGCTTGTGGCGTAGAAGGTGTGCGCCCCGGGCAGTACTGTGAGCCGCGTATGACGACTGTTGGTTCCCAGGATACCACGGGACCCATGACGCGGGATGAACTCAAGGACTTGGCGTGTCTTGGTTTTTCAACTGACCTGGTGATGCAATCTTTTTGTCATACAGCGGCCTATCCCAAGCCGGTCGACATTGAAATGCAGCATAGCCTGCCGTCTTTTATTATGAACCGGGGTGGTGTGGCGCTGCGTCCTGGCGATGGCATTATCCACAGCTGGATGAACCGTATGCTGCTGCCGGATACGGTGGGCACAGGTGCCGACTCCCACACGCGCTTTCCTATGGGAATATCGTTTCCGGCGGGATCCGGGCTGGTGGCGTTTGCCGCTGCGACCGGGGTGATGCCTCTGGATATGCCAGAGTCGGTGAAGGTGTGCTTTCGAGGTGAGATGCGACCTGGCATTACACTGAGGGATCTGGTTCATGCCATCCCGCTCTATGCTATACGCCAGGGCTTGCTGACTGTGGAAAAGGCCGGCAAGAAAAACATTTTTTCTGGTCGGGTACTGGAAATTGAAGGCCTGGAATCCTTGACGGTAGAACAGGCATTTGAGCTTTCTGATGCCTCGGCCGAGCGTTCAGCCGCAGGCTGTACCATCACCCTGTCCGAAGAATCTGTATCTGAATACTTGCGTTCCAACATTACCATGCTGCGCTGGATGATCAGTGAAAAATATGGTGATCCGCGGACGTTGGAGCGTCGTGCCCGGAAAATGGAAGACTGGCTTGCCGACCCTTCCCTGATGCGTGCGGATCCCGATGCTGAGTATGCAGCTGTTATAGAAATTGATCTGGCAGATATCCATGAGCCAGTGCTCTGTGCGCCGAATGATCCGGATGATGCCCGGCTGCTGTCTGATGTTGCCGGTGACAAGGTGGATGAAGTTTTTCTGGGCTCCTGCATGACCAACATTGGACATTTTCGTGCGGCTGGAAAGCTGCTGGATCAGAATCGGGAGCCCTTGAAAACGCGCTTCTGGATGAGTCCTCCGACCAGAATGGACAAGGATCAGCTGACCCAGGAGGGGTATTACGTTATCTACGACCGCGCAGGTGTGCGTACTGAAATTCCTGGCTGTTCTCTCTGCATGGGGAATCAGGCTCGTGTCGAGCCTGGAGCGACGGTGCTGTCCACGTCTACACGCAACTTCCCGAACCGGTTGGGTGATGGTGCCAATGTGTATCTGTGCTCTGCGGAACTGGCTGCGGTTGGCGCTCTTCTGGGACGGATTCCGACTCTGGAGGAGTACCGGCGTTATGCCAGTAAAATCGACAGCATGTCTGCGGATATTTACCGCTACATGAACTTTGACAATATGGACACCTACCGCGGGCCTGCAGAGGAGGTGATTGCCCGCGTCAGCTGATCTGGCTGGCGTGAGGCTTGCTGTCCGGGACGGGGACAAATGTTTCTGGCTCCTCCACGCCAACGCGGGTGGAGGAGGATCCCAGAAGGTCCTAGAGGTTGGTCTCGGCGAAAGCGGCCAATTCTGAGCGGGGGACGCCGTTGAGGTGGATCATGCCGCCGTGCTCGAAGTGACGAAAACGCTGGGTCAGGTAGGTGAGTCCCGAGCTGACCGGATTCAGATAAGGCGTATCAATCTGGGCCAGGTTTCCCAGACAGATCACCTTGCTGCCGGAGCCGGCCCGGGTGATGATGGTCTTCATTTGGTGTGGTGTCAGATTCTGGCACTCATCAATGATAATGAGACTGTTCTGAAAGCTGCGCCCCCTGATGTAATTGAGGGACTTGAAGTGAATGGGCACACGATCAAGTATGTACTCCACGCTGCTGCGGCTGCTTTCGTCATCACTGTGTAGCGCTTCCAGATTATCTGTAATTGCACCCAGCCAGGGCTCCATTTTTTCTGCCTCTGTGCCCGGCAGGAAGCCTATGTCTTCATCGAGTCCCCTGGTGCTGCGGGTAACGATGATGCGTCTGAATTGGTGGTCTGTGACGGTCATCTCTATAGCGGCAGCCAGAGCGAGAATGGTTTTTCCGGAACCGGCAGGACCTGTCAGATTCACGAGCTGAATGTCGGGATCCAGCAGCAAATGCAGGGCCATTGCCTGGTAGATGTCCAGCGGCTGCAAGCCCCAGGCCTTGCGGTTGAGCAGTGCATTGCGGTCCAGATGTTGCAGAACGAGCGTACTGTCCTGGTCGTCGCCTGGTTGGTATGGCACGACTTTGCCAACGAAGTCCTGCTGGTCGGTGATAAACTCATTGACGGCCGGGTTGCCAAAGGCTTCCAGCTTGGGAAGTTTGTGCAGGGTGCGTCCGTTGTGCTGCAGTGTTTCGACCTGGTGGATTCTGTCCCACAGGCAACCCTCGATTTCCCTGACTCCTCTGGGCAGGTATTTGACATCCGCTATCTGCTGATCGCTGTGATAGTCTTCTGCCATCAAGCCGCAGCCACGTGCCTTGAGACGCATGTTGATGTCTTTGGTGACCAGCACAAAACTCCGATCGGGGTTCTGGTGCTTCAGGTGGCACACATCGTTGATAATTCTGTTGTCGTTCAGCTCAGTGGGTAACATGACAACAGAGGGCGGTGAGTTGTTCATTTGTATCGAGAGCGATCCCTCGGTTGAGCCCTTGTCACTTCTGTGGATGGGGACGCCCTGCTCGATTTCTTCGGGGGAGGCCTTGCCCACAATGCTGTCTATCAGTCGGATTGCCTGACGACAATCGGCTGCTATGATCTGCTTTCCATTTTTCAGCTTGTCCAGCTCTTCGAGAACAATGATGGGAATAACAACCTTATGCTCCTTGAAGTTCAGGATGGCATTGGGGTCGTGAATCAGGACGTTGCTGTCCAGAACATAGGTAGTCTGATGCGACGGTGGAACCGACGTCAGCGTCACTGCATCCTGCATGACTGCTCCTCATTCCCTTGCACACTGGACTCGACGACATCCGGTGTGGATCAATTTTTTTCCTGAGCTGTCTCAGTTTGCCCAGAAGCCAACTGGGGGCACAGACTGCAGGCCAACAAGACCTGATTATGTGGTGATTGTCTGGAGATAATCAAGACACCCTGCGTCATTCCCCCCCAGGCCAGATGCGAGGGGTTACGTATTCGGTGAGGTGGTTCCTTGCCATCTTTCGAGCTGCAACCGCTCTGGGGCCTGCGTGGATTTTGCCGTAGTTGTCGTGTATTACTTCCTGTTCAGGAAAAACACAAGTTGATAAAGCATTGGGTCAGAGACGCCGGGTGCAGCTCTTTTCCTGCGACAAGAAAGGCTTGCGTCAGTGATGTTCAGGAGAATTCCCGCGAGAAAAGGAGCCGGTCGGATGCTGTGCTGGGGGCCGCAAACTCATACATTGACACCCTCCCCGCCCTGAAGGACGGGGCTTGCCGCGCACTGGGTCAGCCGAGACAAGGGGCATTGTGGGGTGGCATGATTTTCTGTTCGACTGTATTAACAGCTTCACAGCAGTGTTGCGCAATTCTTTGTTCAACACTTTTGCAAAGATGCCAAAATCGGATGTCCATTGTCGCTGAAAGCATAGCCTGCACTCGTCTGTTTTTCGGGCTGGCGGGAAGCGGTCCTGGAACAGGTTTCGCTATTGCGGAGGCCGACAACGATGGTCTTTCAGCAGAGCCTGTACTATCCGGGAGGCGGCTACAAAACCGAAACTGGCGGTGACCATGGTGCTGGTACCCAGTCCACTATCGCAGCTCATGCCTGAGACCTTTTCAGGCTTGGTTGTCGCCAAGGTCCCGTCGGGCTGTGGGTAACGGATCATTTCTGTAGAAAAGACACAGGTGACGGCAAAGCGGCGCTTTCTGTTGCTCGGAAACCGGTAACGGTAGCGCAGGAAGTCCCGCGTTTTTTTGGCAAGGGGATCCTGGATGGTTCTTGTCAGATCTGCCACTGTTATGCACAGTGGATCAATCAGTCCGCCGGCAGCTCCTGCGGTGATCACGGGTATTTTGTGGTAGCGACAATGGGCGATGATGGCGGCTTTGACGCGAAAGCTGTCAATAGCATCAAAAACATAGTCAAATCTGGACGTCAGATGCTCGACCGGGTTGTCGGGAGTGATAAAGTCTTCTACTTCGTTTACCTGTATGGCCGGATTGATCGCACGCAGGCGAGCTGCCATGACAGTGACCTTGGATTGTCCTGTGTTGTGCTCCAGGGCATGAAGCTGGCGGTTGATGTTTGTTTTGCAAATGTCGTCCATATCAATCAGCGTGATATGTCCTATGCCAGTGCGCGCCAAGGCTTCGGCCGCCCAGGAGCCCACACCGCCTATACCAATAATGCAGACATGGGCGTGACGCAGGCGCTCCAGTGCCAGGCCGCCATACAGACGAGCTATTCCACCAAAGCGGACCAGGTGATCCGGCACTGCGGTGGGCGGAACGGGTGGTGAGGCAGTGTCAGCCATAGCATGTAGCTTTTCAGGAACGGAAGAAGGGCGACCATTGTACCATGTTCGCACGGGCGGCCAGGGAGGGGGGAAGCTGTCCCCGGATGAATTTACAGCCGTGTTTGAACCTGTATCTCTGGAGAAAATGGGTGCAGTGAGCTTCACTCCCTGAAATGGGGTTGTTCTCATGAAGGGTGGTGATGCTGTTGGGGAGAAGCAGAGCAGGTTGTGTATTCAGGATAAAGCCATACCGCCTGACAGGAAGAGGTAGGGCTTGACAGAAGGTCGGCGTATTTTTAGAATGCGTCGGCGCGATGGGGATTTATTCAGACGCAGCCGGACTTTGTAGCACAGAGGCGGTGGCTTGGATATTCGCAGTGCAGCGGGGCCTTAGCTCAGATGGGAGAGCGCAACACTGGCAGTGTTGAGGTCGGCGGTTCGATCCCGCCAGGCTCCACCAGATTTCTTGTTTCCTCCACACCTTCTTTTGTTACCCAGCTTACAGGCCGGGCCGTTCTGTTGCGCTTGCTTCTTCAGGAAATTCACACACCTGCAGGTTGTCCTTTTTGCTGACCAGCCTTTTCGGTCAGAAGCGGCCAGAGTGGGCGTAAAACGATCCGGACAAAAGAAAGGAATATCCAGTCACGGATTTTTCTTTGGCGTGCTTTCGCTGATCCAGGACCGGTTCAGGGCGTACCCTGTCAATCATTTTCCGTCAGTCATCGTGTGAGCTCCAGACGACTTGGGTGCGGTTCCTCTCCTGCGACAAAATGCGACAAAAAATATTTGTCAGTGCTCGTCTGGTGTGTGTGCACATGGATCTTGAATTCTCCAGGTGGCTGGCAACTGTCGATTCTCGTCTCTCATGATGCAGAAGGTTTTGCAAATGGTTCGGCAGGAGGAGTCGGAGTAGTTCTTCGCTTGCACGACGGGCGTATAGCTCAGCACTTGGCGTGATTCAGGGCATTTTCGGATCCAGACTACTGGATCATTGCATCCTGACCCAGTGCGCGGCAAGCCCCGTCCTTCAGGGCGGGGAGGATGTCAAAAGTCTGTGCAGGTGAGAGGAGCGGTAGTTCAGGAGAGCAGGCGTAAAATGCAGCCCTCTTCATTCACAGGTAAATGGCCTCAGCCAGGGAATCTGCTCCCATCGTACGCCAGGAGTCTTTGGCAAAGGTGTGCAGGAAGTGAGGTTGAACCCGCCATCTGTATCGATAGAGTTCAATCTATGGGCCCTGGAGTTTGTCCGGGGACAGATAGCCCTGCGGCACAGGACGGAGCGCAGTGGCTTGAGGTGCGTTTTTGTTCGTTGGGGCAGGGCCGGTTTTTTCGTCAGGCCATGCTTTTATCTTCCTTGCCTACTCTCTCGTGCCGGGAGGGGCGCTATAGCTGGCCAGCCTCCCGGGCGTAGAGAGGGCTATAGCGCCCACCGGACAGATCATCCTGCTCACGACAGAGGATGCACTTCCACTGTTTTGTTTTTTTTGCTCTGTCGCAGTCGTCAATTATCTTGCTGGTTGGCAGCCCCTATATCCGATCGAAAGCAGCAGCCTTTCCAGTGAATTTTGCCAACGGCCTTGTAAGCCTTTTCCCTGGCGTGCTGAAGGCTGTCTCCTGATGCAGTGACACACAGCACCCGACCACCGTTCGTCACCAGTTGATCATCACGCAAGGTCGTTCCGCCCAGGAATACTTTTGCGTCTTCGACTGCATCCAGGCCCGTGATGGGGTCTCCCCGCTTGACGGCACCGGGATAGCCCTCGGCTGCCATCACAACACCCACGGCAGGACGTGGATCCCATTGGCACTCATGACCGCCCAGTTTTCCTGTGGCGCCTGCAAGACAAAGCTCGAAAATATCAGACTCCAGGCGTACGAGAATAGGTTGGGTTTCTGGATCACCAAGACGACAGTTGTATTCCAGTACGTGAGGAACACTGTCAGAGTCGATCATCAGCCCGACATAAAGAAAACCAGAGTAGGCATGCCCTTCCGCCTCCATGCCGCGCACAGTAGGCAGAATGATCTGCTGCATAATGTGTTCATGTAAAGAGGGCGTCAAAGCTGATGCTGGCGAGCAGGCTCCCATGCCGCCTGTATTGGGTCCTTGACCACCATCATAGCGCGCTTTGTGGTCCTGGCTGCTGGCCAGCGGCAGTACCTCTTTGCCGTCAGTCATTACAATAAAACTGACTTCTTTCCCTTCAAGAAACTCCTCGATAATGACGCGGCTTCCAGCCTTTCCAAACACATCGCCCGCCAGCATATCCCGGACAGCCCCCAGGGCCTCATCTTCTGTTCTGGCGATAACAACGCCTTTCCCTGCGGCAAGGCCATCGGCTTTGATAACCAGTGGAGTTCCTTTTTCGCGAATCCAGCTTTCTGCGGAATCCAGCTGGGTAAAGCTGGCGTACTCCGCCGTTGGAATACCATGGCGTTTCATGAATGCCTTGGCAAAGTTCTTGGATCCTTCCAGCTGTGCTGCTTGTTGGCTGGGGCCAAAGACAGTCAGGCCTCTTGCTCTGAAACGGTCTACAAGACCCTGCACCAGAGGATCCTCGGGCCCTACGAGCGTGAGGTCGATACGACTGTCTTGAGCAAAGGACACAAGAGCATCAGTATCTTTGGCGTCTATGGCGATATTGGAAATGCCTTCTTCCTGTGCCGTACCGCCATTGCCTGGTGCGACAAATACCTCCTGCACCAGAGGTGACTGGCGTACCTTCCATGCCAGGGCATGCTCCCGGCTGCCGGAACCTATTATCATGACTTTCAAGAGGTTGACTCCTTTTCGTTGTGGCCCCATTACCGAGGCATTCAACCGACAAGTTCAAGGTATGTTTGTGCCCTGCGTCAAGTCCTCCTCGACAGAGCAGGCGGTCGGAGGAGGACGGTGGCTGGTGTAGACACCAGAAGCTGGTCCGGGCGGAGCGCTGGTGGTGAGAATCAGTCCGGCTGGAAGCCGTCTTTATACTGATTCAAGGTTTCTGGTTGTTCTATTAATAACGACACAATGCGTAAGAATTAAATATAAAAGGATAAAACGACAAACGTCTAATTGTACGGAGGGGCCGGTCATCGAATAGCCTTCTGTCACGAGGGCTCTCGAAGGCTGCATCCCGCGTGTTGCATGGCTGCCAACATTGGGTTTCTTCTCTCCCTGTCGACTTCTGGCCGGCAGGATAATGCGAGGCGTTCGTTCTCTGTTGGCCCGATGTTCATATCCAGGCTTTATCATTAAACTTTTGTCGTGCGTCAATCGTCGCAAATCCGCGTCTTCAAGTTATATGTCGTTTATCTGGCGCAGGAGGCGCTGAGAGCTCTATACCGCCTGCCAAAAACAGGCAGGTACAGGGCATCTCTTCGTTGCCTTTGGGTACAGCAGCTCCGTACTGGGATCAAGACTGCTTGTCCCGCAGTCAGGCAGAGTCGCCTGACGGATCCTGACTCCTGGCCGAAGCGGGCTTGTAAACAGGGAGCTGCCTGCATAAGTGAACGACCTTGTCCTGAGTATCTGTCACCACCTGGCCATGTTGGTCAGTTCCTATGCTGTCGAGTATGTCAGCGATCCAGCCGCCCAGAGCCACACAGTCTTTTTCCGTGAATCCCCGGCGTGTTATGGCTGGAGAGCCCAAACGCAGCCCGCTGGTCACAAAAGGAGAACGAGGGTCATTGGGGACTGTGTTCTTGTTGACCGTGATATTGGCTTTGCCCAGTGCTTGTTCCGCATCGGCGCCGGAGAACTCTTTTCCGGTCAGGTCAACCAGCAGCAAGTGGTTATCTGTTCCACCGGAGACGATGGTAAGGCCGCGCTGTGCCAGGGTGTCAGCCAGTGCACGTGCGTTATTGAGAACCTGTTCCTGGTATGCACGATAACTGTCTTCCATGGCTTCGAGGAAGCACACGGCTTTAGCTGCTATCACGTGACACAAGGGCCCCCCCTGACTTTCAGGAAAGACTGCAAAATCGAGGCTCTTGTGCAAGGCGGGGTCATTTTCGCCAGACAGGATCAAGCCACCTCTGGGACCTGCCAGTGTCTTGTGGGTTGTGGTTGTGCACACGTGGGCAAAAGGCAGCGGACTGGGATAAACGCCTGCCGCTATCAAGCCTGCAACATGAGCCATATCAACGAGCAGGCGGGCACCGACCTCGTCGGCAATCTGGCGAAAACGGGCCCAGTCAACCTTGCGGGAATAAGCGGAAAACCCGGCAATAATGACACGAGGCTGATGTTGGTGGGCCAGGGTTTCAACCTCTTCATAATCGATTTCACCTGTATCCGGGCTGAGTCCGTACTGTACGGCGTTGTAGATGCGACCGGAAAAGCTGACGTTGGCTCCGTGTGTCAGGTGACCGCCATGCGCCAGACGCATGCCCAATACAGTGTCGCCGGGTTTGCACAGTGCCATCAGTACGGCGGCATTGGCCTGAGAGCCGGAATGAGGTTGTACGTTGGCATAGCAGGCATCAAAAAGACGACAGGCTCGCTCTTTTGCCAGTTCCTCCACCTTGTCGACATGGGCGCAGCCCCCGTAGTACCGCCTGCCCGGATAGCCCTCGGCATACTTGTTGGTTAAAACACTGCCTTGGGCTTCCATTACCCGGGGACTGGCGTAATTTTCCGAAGCAATCAGTTCAACGTGCTCCTCCTGACGCTGAGCCTCTGCCGCCATGGCAGAATGAAGGTCAGGGTCGTAGGTGGCAATATCGTGGTAGCTTGCGAACACAGTAGCCTCCGGTACATCAAAAAAAGGACCTGAATTTCCCTCTGTTACAGACAAGGAAAAATGTGCAGACAGAGAGCGGTATTAAAGGGGCTTGCCACGCCTGGGTGCCTCCCTGGGCGAGAATAGTGCGGCCTGCGTGCTCATCACGCAAGGGGCACGTTCATGGGCAGGGAGGGTCTGGAACTTTCTTCAGCGCGGGTATTCAAAAAGTTCTGAATAGTGTTTGCGGGCTCAGACGCCTTTTGTGCCCCAAGGCTCCGCAGGAACAGGAGCTTCAGGGACAGGCGTCATATAACTGCTGGAGCGACTGTTTTGTCACGTCAGGCGCCTGCTGCGTCAGGATGGCGTCAGGAATTTCTGGGATGAAGTCGGGCCTTTGCGTCGTAACTCACGACACGAGAACCGGATTCGCCCTCTGTGTGTTCTGGGGACGTGACCAGCTCGGCTACAGAAGCAGCATTCCAGGAATGCGTAGTGAGTAACCGGCGCGCCAGGGAAGCGCCGCCGCGCATCAAGTTCTCTTTTCCGTCCACGGATATTGAATTCTATGGCTCCTTTGAAGCCTCCTTTCACGTTCGGTAGGTGGCGCATTTTGGAGCAGAATTTCAAGCCTCTGTGCTGCAATCCAGCTCCAGAAACTGTTCGCCATGTCAGCTGTCACCACTCCTGCGTCGAATCCGTGACAAGACGATATTAGACGCCTGTCTCCTCAGACGTTTTCCCACCCTTGAGTAGAATCTTTTATTTTTCAGGGACATCTGCTCTGGATACAGCAGCACAGTTACCCACATAGCCAATCAGAGCGGTGCTTGCCAGGAGGGGAGCCACTTTGTGCATATCAAACCTGACGATAATGGATCTGCGGAGTATCCGCTGTGGAAGAGGTCGGTAGTTTTTTCGCTGAGGAAAATCATTGCAACAAGAGTACTGAGCGAAAAAACATGCACAGCAGTAAAGCGCCCACCAGGAGTGCACCCAGCCCGGAATGCAAAGTGCCGGAATCCGTCTTGCTGCAAGAGGAAAAAGGCAATAACTTGTCCGACCATTACTGCCGCAGCACAGGGCTTTTATTGGCGCAATAGTCTCGACCGGGGAAACAGCAGGGCTACCTGAAGAAAGCAGTGCCGTCATTCCCCAGAGGTAGTGGTGCGAACTATCGGAATATTCAGGCCAGCATGGAGTATGGTGATGCTATCCATGCAGGCTCCAGCAGTCTATCCATGCTGCCAGGCGCGGCCTGGCAAGGAAGTAGCAAGACAGGGGAAAAAGCCATGAGGACGAAGGCCATGCAAGAACCCGAGCGGGCGGCGGGCGGTGGGGCCCCCCAGTCCGGATAAACCGGCAACCCCACATAGCACCCCGACTTACGCGGAACGAATCCCGCTGCGTGTTACGGCCGGGGGAATATCACCGTGTCACGCCCGCCGCGCGGAAAAATAGCAAAAAAAACAACCGGCAGCCACAGATCAAACCGGCCTCACAGCTTGTTCGCCATCCCGGAGAATGGCCTGTTCGCACTTTTCTGCCAAGCCGCCACTTGGCCAACGCCGACATGGAATGGGTTTGCTGTTTGTGATGCACGATGAAGGTCGTGAGTTTGTGTTCCGGTAAAATTTTTAATAGCCAATAGTTGTTGATGCAGGTCTGGGCTGCAAGAATTTACGTATAAAAACAAAAATAGTGTTGACAAAAGAAGCAGGATCCATAAGATGGTCACCAGTGCCGGCATAGCTCAGTTGGTAGAGCAACTGACTTGTAATCAGTGGGTCCGGGGTTCGATTCCTCGTGCCGGCACCAGATAAAAAAGAGCAATACCGAGGGGGTGTGCTAAAAAGCAGATCCCCTTTTCGTCATGAATCCTCTTTCCCCATTGCACTCCCTGTAGCTGTAACACTTGGTTCGCGCTCAGCTCCTGACTGATGATCTTTGAATAAGGCATTCCACGATCTGAGTACTCGCACTGGGAGATGTAATAAAACCTGGTGGTTGAGAGCATTATCGGGCGACTTCTTGATCAGCATCACTCACGACTCGGACACAGCCCCGAAATTGATGCCTTGCACGACACTGGGCAACAGCTTGTATCTCCCGGCCGTGCTTGTGGTCTTTCGCGATTGCCGTGACTTCCGGCAGGGCGCCCCAGGGGATTCAAGCACTCTGACAGGATTGCGTCTTGTTCCGATTTTCTCAATATGTCGTCTGACTACTCCTGAAGCTGCGCACCAGGATCAGTTCTTTGGAAGTCAGGAGCTCTACACTTTTGGGTCCTTATATTCTGAAGCATATAGTGGCACGAGGGCTGTAATTTAAATGACCATGCTCTCCTGTTTGCGTACTGCCGCGCGCTTGCGCTGCTGTGCTATTCGTTGAGGTTGTATGAAATTGATGAGACTAAGGCCTGCGTTCTTCGCGAATGTGAGGAATCTGCGCTGCGCTCCGGCGACAGGGAGTTTGGCTGCGCGTCACAAGCTGGATCTGGTGAACGCAGTGAGTGCCGTTGCGAACAAGGGCGACTGGCATGAATGGAGATTGTGGCGTGACATTCAGATTTCACCGGGGCCGAGAGTTGATAGCGCGTTGATGCACACTGTCGCCCGCAAGGCTGGTGAGTCTGCAGGCCCGAGTCTGCAGCAAGCGGGTACGCGCGGCCCGGAGCTGCACAGGTTGCCGGTGCTGCAGCCTCCACAACAGCGGCCCAAATGGGGTAGCCAAGGCGATGGGCAGGCTTCGATTGAGCGTGAAAATCGTGACAGGGCGAGTGAATACGCGAAAAAATCGCACAGGGGTACATCTTCTCATTCAGGCGTGCTGCTGCCCCCCCGGCCACCTGCGGAGGAATTGAAGTCGCCCCGTCTTGTTATGGAAGCCATGCGCCTGATGGCGAGTGACGGTCAATCCCGGCGTCACAAGGCTCAAGAGCAAGGAATGCCCAGTCCCCTTTCGGCAACGCCGGGCACAGGGCAGCAAGAGCAGAAGCTGCTGCCCCCTCCGCCACTTGTGGGGGGATTGAAGTCGCCCCGTCTTGTTATGGAAGCCATGCGCCTGATGGCGAGTGACGGTCAATCCCGGCGTCTCAAGGCTCAAGAGCAAGGAATGCCCAGCCTCCTTGCGGCAACGCCGGGTACAGGGCAGCAAGAGCAGAATCTGAGCCTGGGAAAATCTTCCCCATTAACGCAGCTTCCCTCAATGGCGGCGTTATCAGCTGATGCGGGGGAGCCGTCAGGCGTCACCTATGGTCCCAGGAACCGGTTGCAGTCGAAACTGTATCAGTTGAGCGAAGATATCAGAATGCGAGACAGGGAGGATGCGGCAAGCCAGACGAGGAGCGCAATCGTAGCTAAAGCGGGGACGAGAGAGTCGCTGTCAGAGCCGCAAAGACTGGTCAGCAGGGAGTGTGGTCCACGCCCGCAGCGGTTGGCAGAAAGAATGCCAGGGCCTCCGGTCACGGCAAGGACGGGCCTGAACCTGAAAGAGAAAAACACGAGGCTGAATGAGATGTCTCCATCGCTCAAAAGACCGTCCCTCTCAGCTGAAGATTGGTCAGCCAGTACAGGGGAGCCGTCAGGCGTCACCTATGGTCCCAGGAACCGGTTGCAGTCGAAACTGTATCAGTTGAGCGAAGATATCAGAATGCGAGATGAGCAGAATTCGACCAGTGCAGCAGGGAGAGCGGTCGTAGAGCGAGAGGGCAGGAGGCCATCGATAACAGATCCGCAACAACAGGTGAACAGGGAGAGCCGTTTACTCCAGCAGATCCTCGACCAAGGAGCGCCCAGGTTTGAGAAAACACGGAAGACAAGAACACAGGGGCCAGAAGCTTCCTCCATTGGCGGTGAAAAAACGTTCGCGGAGCCAACGCAAGACAGCGCGTTGCCGGTGAAAAAGAAGATGGAGAAAGTACGGCCGGGTAATGGACCTGTACGCCCAGGGCCGCATGTCGCGGATGACCTGGAGGGGGCCGGTACGGACAGCCACTCTGCCCGGCTGGCGGTGCTGTCGGGGACGCGAGTGCCGTCAGACCAGCCCCCTTCCTCGCCAAAGAGACCATTGCGGCGAGACTGGGCGTCAATGACACCCTTGCTGGAAAAACGGTAGAGAAAGCCGCCAGAGATACAGCGGCGCTAACATGACCTGCTACCCGGGTTTATTCATTCAGCGCCTTCAAGCGACTGGCATTCCGGATTTGCTCGATGATGACAGACCAGGCCCGGTCGCGTGTGGGGCGCCAGGCGACGCGTTGAAATGGCGGGCTGGCAGTCAGCAGAAATTGTATATACACCGTCGTGCCGTGACCGGTCGGCCCTGACGGGCTGTAGCTGCCCTTCAACGTTGGGTGGTGAAGATGAAACGCTCCGGCAGGTCTATGCACAGGCCCGCCTGCCAAACAGGAATGGATAGAGGCGGGCAGGCGGCCAATCACTTTTTCCCAATGGCCAAACGGGTTGTTACCGGAAGCGGGCCGTTACACGGGGCCGTTGCCCGGGTCAAGTTGTCTCTCTGGACCCTCCAGCCGGTCTGCCAGCTTGTAGGCCAGCAGGTAGAAGCCTCTCACCAGAGAGAACAGCGGCATTTTCTTGCTCTTGCATGCCAGGTGATCCCGGCCTTGCGCATCGGTAAAGTCTTTGGGGTACGTGAAATAGAGCGTTGGATGCTCAGGGTAGAGAGACGGGCAGGGGCGTCCGTTTTCCCGCAGGTGCACGGCAAAGCATTCTTCCCCCGGGCGGTTCTGGCGGGCACTCCAGTAGAGAATCTCCCGGGCGGTGTTGTCCAGCCATTGCGCGTAGCACGCCGGGCTCGGAAATAACTGTTCCAGTCGGGTGTCATCACCCAGCAAGCCCTGTATAAAACTGGTGAAGCGCTCGTCAATCCAGCGTTGCAGCCGCAAACATCCCTCCTTGTTTTGGTAGTGCCAGTCCGGCGCGTCCCGGTGCAGGCGCATGTAGTGCAGCAGTCCGGCCAGCAGATTGGAGCACAGTGTGTTCATGAAAGCCCCGCGTTCAGCGAAGGATGGCAACTGCCAGTCGGTATCGCTCCATGACAAGAAGTCTTCCATCAAGCCGTAGAGCTCGACATCTCCAATATCGCGCAGCCCGGTAATGCCCCAGTCTGACTGGTCGGTGGCTATAGTATCCCAGCAGCTCAGACTGCCGGGATAGCCGTTGCAGGAATTCCTCTGCCACTGCAGCAGCGCGGGCAGTATTACTTGCGTGCGCCGATCCCGGAGGTTGTGAAACAGGGGGGCCGTCGAAATGTGCAGGCACCCCAGGCTACTCCACACGCCCAGGTCATGAAAGGTGCGTTTCATGCCCTCTTCGGCCGGGGCGGTGTCCCCGCTGGCATCCTTCTGCCAGGCCAGATGACTGTAGTCCTGGTTTTTGGTCGTAAATTCGAAGGCCAGATACCAGCCGCCGCCGGGCTCTTCGCTGCCGAGTACCTCCAGTCTGGAGGTCATACCTTTGGCAACCGGGTCAGGCAGCATTGCCACTGGCACTCGCCAGTAAGCCTGGGGTCTGGGAATTTCACTGCGTAACTCCAGTTGGCGCTGGTGCTGCAAGGCGAATTCCTGCACGGCATACTCGGGCAGCCAGTTGTCCAGCTTCTCCCCGGCGCGCAGGAATTTCAGGCGTCGGCACGGGCTTTGCCCGGTGTGACACAGCACCCGGCCGCCATGCACCTGCCAGTCCTGTGCGGTCTGCAAGTTTGATGACCACATGGGGGAGTGAGCCAACTCGGGAGCGTAGGTCTGACAGTGCTGTTGAATGAAGCTGTGCAAGTGCCAACCCAGTTGCTGGTTGCGAAACACAAAAGGGTGACAAAACTGCAAGCGCTCACGAACCTGCATCGGCACTTGGGCGGCCTGCAGGGGGATGCACGATTCCTGGGCCGCGCAGGTCAGGGCGTCGGCGGAAACAGGCTCAAGACGGGTTCCCCAGAGTTCAGCTGGCCCGTCCGGACCGCCGTGGCGCATCAGATGATCGATCAAATGCGGTGGTAGCCCGCGCGTGTGGACATCGGGACCGGCGGCCAGGCACATCCAGGGAGGAACGCCGGGGCGTAGCCTGATTCTATCCAGATGCATGAATCGCCCGTGCGCCTGGCACTGTTCTCTACAAGCTTGCGGATTATTGTCTGGTAACAGATTGACCGGCAGGTATTGGTAGTGATCTGCCAGACTGGGGGGGATGCTTTTCGGCGATCGCCATTCAGGGTGCTTGTCCAGAATCTGTGCAGGAATCAGGTGCAGAGCATCCGGGTATTGCTGCACAAACTCCAGGCACAGTTCTTCGGTACGTTCGGCTTCGGGAAGGCCCGCCAACCAGTGATAAAAGCGCTTTCGATGCTCCATGAATTCAGGCCAGCATTGCAGAAAGTCCTCCGGATAGTATCTTGCGATGTCTCCCTTGCTGGCGTTGTTGAGCGCCGGTGCCCGCTCCAAAGCTTTTATGCAGACTGCGTCTGTACGCAGGTGCGCGGGTATGTCAGCTATACCGGCGACGGGGTCATGTTCCAGCGCCAACATAACCAGTTCCTCAGTAATGCGGTGCTCAGGGATGTACCGCAACGCATCACCTTGCTTGTTCAAGGCTGCCATACAAAGAGCGGTGTATCCCGGTTCAGGGTCTTCCTTGAAGAGAGAGAGTCGTTCGGGAAAAAGGCCGACAGCCAATCTTTTCAGTTCCTCGGTGCGCTCGTGGGGGGGCAGTTTGCCAATGAGATGTGGCTGGGCCCGTATTTTCATTTCAAGCGTTACTGGGTACTCGGGGTGGAGGGATATCACGCTGGCTATAGCACTGGATTGTTCCCTGTTGTCATTGACATAGGCATCAATCAGCCCGGGAGTGCGTGATCGAGCTGGCAGGTCATCAAAAAATTGCGGGTGTGTCTGCAAAAGCTGGCGGCTCAGAGACTCGTCAAACAGGGCGTCTCGTTGTTCTACGGGCAAGGACATCCATAGCCTTGAGAGCGGATAGTCGGGCAGAAGCGGTTCCAGTGCGGCCCGCACATCTTTCATGGAGGCGGTCACAGGGATATCAAGGAGGCATGGATCGATTCCGTCACGAATCATATGCAGGAGCAAGTTGGCGTCGCTGATTTCCCTGGCTTGGTACAGGCAGGACATGGCCGCCGCGTTGTACTGCTGCCTGGCTATGAAGGCGGCCGGAGGCTGCAGGGCAATGGAACGACTGGCCATGTTTCTTTGTTGTGATCCGGTCGCGGAGAGAGGCCGGAAGCTGTGTTGCCTGGCTTCCGCAGGCTCAGCAGGCACGGGTTCGGATGAGCCTGGTGTATGCAGTCTTGAAGATATAGAGCTGAAATTCATGGTGACTCCTTGTCCGGATTGGGTGACGTCCTTTTGTCTTGTGCATGCGGTCATGGCATCTCCTTTATTGGAGTAGGCAAAGCGCGTCCAGGTTCCCGAACAGGCTGCCGATAGTGTGCACGAGGAGGCCGGACATCCTGGTTGGGTCATGTGGAAAGTCAGGCACATGGGGGCCATGGGAGCCGGGGCCGTTGCGGGCACGGGCTCTCATACCGCAACAGTGCCCTCCTGCAAGAGAGGGCTGTGATTACAAGATGCCACAAGGCATCGGAGCTGGAGGAGGTCCTTGCCTGGGCGAGTCGGGCTGTGCGTCCGATGGCATGGGGGCCGATGGCATGGAGTCCGATGGCATGGGGTCCGGTCCCTCCAGCCGGTCTGCCAGTTTATAGGCCAGCAGGTAGAAGCCTCTCACCAGTGAGAACAACGGCATTTTCTTGCTCTTGTATGCCAGGTGATCCCGGCCTTGCTCATCGGTAAAGTCCTCGGGGTAAGTGAAGTATTTTGTTGGATGCTCAGGATAGAGAGACGGGCAGGGCCGTCCGTATTCGCGCAGGTGCACGGCAAAGCATTCTTCTCCCTTGCGGTTCTGGCGGGCACTCCAGTAAAGAATTTCCCGGGCGGTGTTCTCCAGCCATTGCCTGTAGCACGCCGGGCCTGGAAACAACTGTTCCAGTCGGGTGTCGTCGCCCAGCAGCCCCTGTATAAAGCTGGTGAAATTGTCGTTAATCCAGCATTGCAGCCGCAAACATCCATTATCGTTTTTGTAGTACCAGTCCGGTGCGTCCCGGTGCAGGCGCATGTAGTGCAGCAGTCCGACCAGCAGATTGGAGCACAGTGTGTTCATAAAGGCCGCGCGCTGATCGAAGGAAGGAAACTGCCAGTCGGTTTCATGCCAGGACCGGAAGTCTTGCATGGTGCCGTAGAACTCAACATCTCCCATATCGCGCAGCCCGGAGAGCCCCCAGTCTGACTGGTCGGTGGCTTGTGAATCCCATTGGCCCAGCGAGCCAGGATAGCCACGTATCTGTTGGTGCGGTAACGCAAGAAGGGCCGGTAGCACTATTTCTGGTCGCTTCTGTTTGAAGTTGTGAAGCAGGTTGGCTGTCGAAATATGCACGACGCCCAGGCTGCTCCATATGCCGAGGTCATGAAAGGTACGTGCCATGCCCTCTTCGGCCCGGGCACAGCTGCCATTGGAATCCTTCTGCCAGGCCAGATGGCTGTAGTCCTGGTCTCTGGTTGTAAACTCGAAGGCCAGATACCAACGATTGCCGAACGCGTCGCTGTGCACTTCCAGCCTGGAGCGCATGCCCCTGGCAGCTGGATCAGGCAGCATGGCTTCTGGTACCCGCCAGTAATTCCGGGGTTGGGGAATTTCACTGCGTAATCCCAGTTGGCGTTGATGCTGCAAGGCGAAATTTTGCACAGCATATTCGGCGAGCCATTCGTCCAGCTTTTCACCGGCGCGCAGGAATTTCAGACGTCTGCATGGGCCAGGCCTGGTCTGACACAGCACCCGGCCGCCGTGCACCTGCCAGTCTGGAGCTGCCTGCAGGTTCGATAGCCACAGGGGGGCTTGCTTGAGTTGGAGCCTGGCTGTCTGACAGTGCTTTTTAATGACGCTTTGCAGTTGCCACCCCAGTTCCTGATGGCGCAGTACAAAGGGGTAACAGAACATAAGCCGTTTGCGTGCCAGAGCCGGCACCCTGGCAGCTTCCAGAGGGAGGCTCAACTCCTGGGCCGGACACAGCAGGGCATCTGCAGAAATGGGCTCCAGCCGGGTGCCCCAGAGATCGGCCGGCCCGTCCGGACCACCATAGCGCACCAGGCGCTCGATCAGATGCGGCGGTAGCCAGCGATTGTGCATGGGGGGGCCGCCTTGCAGGCACATCCAGGCAGGGGGGGCGCGGCATAGTTCCTCATTGGTTACATGCAGCAACAGGCCGTGTGTGCTGAGGAATTGATGACAGACGTCTGGATTGTCGTGCGTGAGTTTGTCGTTCGTCAGATCGTCGAAATGGGAAATCAGGCTGCGGCTTTTTTGGGGGTGCCGCCATTCGGGGTGTTTGTCCCGAATGTCTTGCGGAATCAGATGCAGAGCCCTGGGGAACTGCTGCACAAATTCCTGACACATCTCTTCGGTCCGTTTGTCTTCGGGCAGCCCCGCCAGCCAGTGATAGAAGCGTTTCCTGTGTGGCATGAGCTCAGGCCAGCGCTGCAGAAAGTTCTCTGGATAGTACCTTGCGATGGTTTCTGACCCATTATGGTCGCCGAGCACGGGGGAGCGCTTCAGAGCCTTCAGGCATAGCTCGTCGCTACGCCAGCCTTCAGGGATGTCGGCTATGGCCGCGATGGGTTCGCTTTCCAGTGCCAGGGTGACCATGTCTTCCGTGATGCGATGCCTGGGGATGTACTGTAGCGCCGCGCCTTCTGTATTCAGGGCCGCCATGCAAAGCCTGGTGTAACCCGGATCAGGATCCTCCCTGAAATCAAGGAGTTGTGCGGGCTTCAGGCTGACAGCCAATCTTTTTATCTCTTCTGTGAGTAGGTGGGGCGGTAGCTGGCTGATGGCGTCTGGCACCTGTCTTGCGAGTATCTCTGGCGGCACAGGATGCTCGGGATGGTGAGTCAGCACAGCGGCTATCGCGTAGCTGGTGTCCTTGTGGTCATTGATATAGGTGTCAAGCAGCTCCGGGGTGCGCAGTTGAGCAGGCAGCCAGCTGAGCGCCTCGGGATTTGTCTTCAACAGCTGGCAGAACAGGGACCTGTCAAACAGGGCGACCCGGTGCTTTGCAGGCAAATGGTAGAGCAGCTGGATCAGCGGATAGTCGGGCAGAAGCGGTTGCAGAGCGGCTCGTACTTCATCCATAGAGACAGTGACAGAAAACTCACTCATACGCAGATCGATACCGTCACGGATCATATGCAGGAGCAGGTGGGCGTCGCTGATTTGCCGGGTTTTGTACAGGCATGACATAACCTGGTGGTTGTAGCGGCTTTGGGCGATCTGGTCAGCGGGCAGCTTCTGGTTGATGGAGCGCCGGGACAAACTTTCCTGTGGCGACCTTGTCGCTGAGGGGGGCAGGTAGGTTTGGGGGGCGACTTCCATGGGGTCAGGATAAATGGGTGTCGCTGAGGCTGGTGCAGCCAGCGCCGAAGATATAGAGCTGGAATTCATGGCGACCTCCTTGTTCGGGGTGGGTGACATCCTTTCGTTTCGTCATGCGGTCATGGCATCTCTTGTATTGGAGTCGCCAAAGCGCGTCCAGGTTCCCGAACAGACAGCCGGTTTGCAGTTCAAGGTGCCTGACAGGGTTGTTGACGGGATCATGAGCAAAGTCGGGGGGGGACAGATTGTCCAATGGTGCGTTGGTTGTTTGCGGGCAGGCTGGCAATGTTTCCTGTTTCTTGCGACCTCGTTCCGGAGGAAAGAGGACAGAGGAAGAAACAGGCTTGGGCGGGTGCATCACCCATCACCGAGGTAATGCCGCAGCAGCAGGAACTCGCCGAAGCGACTCACAGGCGGCCTTCAGTCTTGTGTACCAGGAGGACAGGCTTGAGAGGAATGGGTGACGGGTGCGTCCAGGGGTGTCGGGTCCGGCCCCTCCAGCCTGTCCGCCAGTTTGCAAGCCAGCAGGTGGAAGCCCCGCACCAGTGAAAACAGGGGAAGTTTTCCGCCGAAGGGGCCCAGACACTCCTCACCTGATGCGTCGAAATATTCCTCTTCGTAGGAATGGTGAGACACGGGATGCCCGGGGTAGAGAGAGGGGCAGGGACGTCCCTGGTTCAACAGATGCGCGGCAAAACAAGGCTTGTCCCCCTGATTCTGGGGGGCACTCCAGTAGAGAATTTCCCTGGCGGTATTGGTAAGCCAGTCCCTGTAGCAGGCGGGATCCGGAAACAGATGCTCCAGCCGGGTAGCCTCGCCCAGAAGGCCCTGCAGGAAAGTGCTGAAC
>Ga0209021_1000146_pt1 | contig 97163 bp, 101 predicted proteins | sample PinacodermFT_FD_187299 | JGI IMG/M metagenome (GOLD analysis project Ga0209021, IMG submission 187299) | Host-associated microbial community of the marine sponge Aplysina aerophoba from Gulf of Piran - sponge pinacoderm, lysed by freeze-thaw... | ecosystem: Host-associated > Porifera > Sponge >... | reverse complement strand
AGACCAGCAAAGCACGCGCCTCAGCATAGGCCAGAAAAAGCAACTAGCCGGCCTCCCCACATTCCTCGACGAATACGACCACTACGACAACGAGGACTATGAGGCCATCGCCCAATCCATCCGCGAGCAAGAAGACCGCGAAGAAGCCGCAGACCTCGAAGTAGCCTCTGCCCCCGGACAAAGTCCCCTCTCCCCTGGGGAGAGGGTTAGGGTGAGGGGAAACACCCCTGCATCAAGCCAGTCCGAGAGCAACGCAGCCACCCCAACCCGTCATTCCTGCGAAAGCAGGAATCCAGCGGCGTCAGAAAATCCCATCTCCCCGCGGGAGAGGGCTAGGGTGAGGGGAACTGAAAACACCTCCCACCCCACGACAGCGCAAAAAAGCGATGATGCGGAACAGGACAACACATCCTCCCCATCCAGTACATCGATGTCAGCCCTCGCCAACGAAGAAACCACCTTCATCGACGACCTCGACTGCTACTACGAACCCCTAACCCCCGAAGAACAGGCAATCTTCAACTACAACTCCCTCATAGAATCCGGCGAATTCGAAGAAGGCGAAATCACCTTCGTCCCGCCCTCAGAGGCAGCCCAGCGCGACTACGCCATCGCCCTCAAGCAAATAAAAGAAGCCGCCGCATCCGAAGGCATCCCCCTCCTCCCCAACCCCCTCGCCGGCACCCTACACCGTCCGGCAATCCGCAGCCCCTGACCCTCTGTGCCTTCTGTGGCTATTCCGTCCCTTGGCGGCTGACCGACCGACGCACTGACAGACTGACCAACTTAAAAACTACCCCACCAGCACCTTACGCAGGTCGATTATCTGGTCTCGCAGCAGCGCAGCCTTCTCGAACTCCAGCGCCCGCGAAGCCATCTTCATCTGCGCCTCTAGGTCCTTGACAAGCCGCGTCAGGTCGTCCTTCGGTATGTCCTCATGCGTGATGTATGGCGTCGTCGTCTCCGCCACCGCCCTCACCCGCTCGGTGATGTCCCGGATGTCCTTCCGTATCCCCTGCGGCGTAATCCCGTTCTCCCGGTTAAACGCCTCCTGTATCGTCCGCCGCCGGTAAGTCTCATCAAGCGCATACTTCATGGAGTCCGTAACCTTGTCCGCATACATGATCACGCTCCCTTCCACATGCCGCGCCGCCCTCCCGATGGTCTGCACCAGCGCCGTTCGCGACCGCAGGTAGCCCTCCTTGTCCGCGTCCAGTATCGCGATCAGGCTCACCTCCGGCAGGTCAATCCCCTCCCGCAGCAGGTTGATTCCCACCACCACGTCATACACCCCCAGCCGCAGGTCCCGCAGTATCTCGCTCCGCTCCAGCGTATCTATCTCCGAGTGCAGGTAATGTACCTTGATCCCCATCTCCCGCAGGTAGTCCGCCAACTCCTCCGACATCCGCTTCGTTAGCGTGGTAATCAGGCAGCGCTGACCCTTCGCAACCCGCTCCCGTATCTGGTACAGCAGGTCGTCGATCTGCCCCGTCGTCGGCTTCACCTCCACCTCCGGATCCAGCAGACCCGTCGGCCGTATCACCTGCTCGATCATGGCCTGGCTGTGCTCATGCTCATACGGCCCCGGCGTCGCCGACACATACACCACCTGGTTCACATGCTCCTGGAACTCATCGAAGTTCAGCGGCCTGTTGTCCAGCGCAGACGGCAGCCGGAACCCGAACTCCACCAGCGTCTCCTTGCGCGACTGGTCCCCGCGATACATCCCCCGTACCTGCGGCAGCGTCATGTGCGACTCGTCCACGAACAGCAGGTAGTCCTCCGGGAAGTAGTCCATCAGCGTATATGGCGTGCTGCCCGCCGCCCGCCGCGCCAGGTGCCGCGAGTAGTTCTCCACCCCCGCGCAGTACCCCGTCTCCTGCATCATCTCGATGTCGTACCGAGTCCGTGACCCCAGCCGCTCCGCCTCCAGCAGCTTCCCCTCCTCCTTCAGCTGCCGCACACACTCCTCCAGCTCCACCTCGATGTCCTGTATAGCAAGGTTCATCTTCTCCTGCGAGGTCACGAAGTGCTTCGCAGGGTAAATCTCGATGTCGTCGCGCTCCCCCAGCAACTCCCCCGTCAGCGGGTCCACCACCACGATGCGCTCGACCTCATCCCCCCAGAACTCGATGCGTATCCCCAGCTCCTCATAGGCGGGCATAATCTCCATCGTATCCCCGCGAACCCGGAAGTTACCCCGCGCGAAGTCCATGTCGTTCCGCTCGTACTGCATGTCCACAAGCTGCCGTATCAGCAGGCGGCGGTTCCGCATCTCGCCCTTCCGCACATACGCCACGAAGCTCTGGTACTCCTCCGGCGACCCCAGACCGAATATGCACGACACCGACGCCACGATGAGCGTATCCCGCCGAGTCAGCAGCGCGCGCGTGGCGGCGTGGCGCAGCTTGTCCAGCTCCTCGTTGATGTCCGCGTCCTTCTCGATGTAGGTGTCCGTGCGCGGCACATACGCTTCCGGCTGGTAGTAGTCGTAGTAGCTCACGAAGTACTCCACCGCGTTCTTCGGGAAGAACTCCTTGAACTCGGTGGCGAGCTGCGCGGCAAGCGTCTTATTGTGCGCGATGACAAGCGTTGGGCGCTGCACCTTCTCGATGATATTCGCCATCGTGAAGGTCTTGCCACTGCCCGTGACCCCCATCAGCGTCTGATGTCGCAGCCCCTCGTCAACCCCCGCAACCGCCTTCGCAATCGCATCCGGCTGGTCTCCAGTCGCATCGAACTCCGACACAATCTCAAATTCAGGCATGCGCTTACTCCGGGATGCTTGTCGTGGACGGGCGGTTTCTCAGGATATTATAACTCAATATCCTCTTGATCCATGCCGAACAGCGGCCTCAGCGCAGCAGCGCCGGCAGCCGCTTCAGGCTCTCCACATCCCTTGCCGACGCATGATAGTCAATGTGCGGCAGTGCCGCCTGCAGGCTGCGCGTGAGCGGCTGGTAATCGTCGCTCCCCAGCAGTGGGTTCAGCCACACGAAGCGATGCGCGCGCCGCCTCATCCGCTGCACCTCCTCGGACAGGCGCTCAGACTCTCCTGTGTCCCAGCCGTCGCTCAACATCAGCACGGTTGTATAGCGGGTCAGAACATGCTCGTGCCGCGTGTTCACATGCGCCAGCGCCTCGCCGATTCGCGTGCCGCCGGACCAGTGCCGCACCACGCTCCCAACCCGCGTCAGCGCCTCGCTGAACGACGGCGCGCTCATTTCGCGTGTTACGCGCGTCGCCGATGTGCTGAATACGAAGGTCTCCACCCGCTTCGTGTGCTGCGTAACAGCAAATACAAGCTGCAACAACAACTGCACATGCCGCTCCATTGACCCACTCACATCCAGCATCACCAGCAAGCGCGGCGTCCTTGGCACGCGCCGCTTGCGAGGCAGCACCACAGCATCGCCCCCGCTGCTCAGATTCAGGCGCATCGCGCCGCGCAGGTCCGGGATGCCTTTGCGCGGGTGCCGCTTGCGCCGTCTGCCGGGGCGTGAAGCCATAGCCCGGATCATCCGAGCCGCGATGGTGGACAGCTCCGAAAGCTCGTCTGCGCGCAGCACGCTCAGGTCCGGTGGAGTCATGGTGGCGCGGCTGCTTGCACCCGTGCGTAGCATCTGCACCAAGGTATTCTGCGCTGACTCGTCCTCCTCCGGCATCATCGCGAAGCTCGGTGTCCGCCGAAACTCCTTGGCGCCACCCACTAGGTCGTCATCGGATTCGATGTGCGGACGAAGCGGCAGTTCCTCGAAGTTCCAGAACCGCTCGAACAGCGAGTCGTAGATGGGGATCTCGTCCCGTCGCGACAGCAGCAGCGCGCGCAGCGACCAGTACACCCGCCCCCTGTCCATCATGTCCACCGCGCTGAGCGCCCGCATCACATCCGCCGTCTCCTGCGGGCTGATCAGGAGTCCGTGAGAGCGCAGCACCCGGCAGAAGTGCGTCAGATGCGCCGTGAAGTCATACGTAGTCTGTTCGGAATTTTGGATAATCAACGTCTTAAACTATAAGTAGTATATGCGACCGTTTTGAGACCTTGAGTAGCTCACATTTTGTCCGTCGCGTCAGCCTGACCATAATACAATCAGGTACATAACAACAATCATGGTGGTATTAATATTTGTCAAAAGCTTACATTGGACAATTCTTAGACACATATTTACAATAGCGCATGCGCTCTCTAATGCAAGCCCTTTTGCAAGACTTGTGAGAGACAATACAAACTATGAAATTTAATTCTTCCTAATCTTGATGGCAGTGATACCCCGTACGAGTAGGCATCACATCCACATATAGAAAGTGGTTCTCCCTATATCTTATTGATACAAAGACTGATTTGTTTCTGACGTGAGGAGCATCCTTGGCATCAGAGAACGCTAATGCATCCATCCGCTTCGAGCCGGAAGAGTCTTGTCCACCGCTGACTGCAGCTATCACCGGTTTTCAACTCGCCGTAGTTGTGATTGCGCTTGTCGTAATCCCGGTAGTCATCATCGTCCGCACGGCAGAGCAACCGGAGAGCTACCTGACTTGGGCAGTGTTCGCCTCACTCGTTATCTGCGGCATTGCAACCGTCTTCCAGTCTCTTAGAATTGGGAGAGTCGGCGTTGGGCACGTTCTGGTCATAGGCACCGCCGAACCCGCAATTGCCATCTGCATCACTGCTCTAATAGAGGGCGGACCTACGATGATGGCAAGTCTCGTTGTTCTGTCTTCAATATTGAAATTCTTCGTGGCAGCCCGCCTGTCCCTGTTCCGGCGCATAATCACCCCGGTGGTCTCCGGCACCGTCCTCATGCTGATTGCGGCAACCGTAATTCTGGCAGTGTTTGGAATATTGACCAATACGCCTGACGGGAGAGCCGTGTCGCCCTTTGCAGCGCCACTTGCGTCAGGCGTTACTCTGGGCGTGGTCACTCTGATGCTGCTTCGCTCACCCCGCTCACTCCAGCTCTGGTCGCCGATAATTGGTATCCTGGTCGGCTGTGCCGTTGCTCTGCCTTTCGGTCTGTACGACACGCATCTGGTTCTGGAAGCGCCCTGGATCGGAATCCCCGAAAACGCATGGCCCGGTTTCGACTTCACGCCAAGCCTGAAGTTCTGGGCGCTCCTTCCTGCCTTCCTGGTCATAACGGTCATCACATCTTTCAAAGCCGTTGCTGATGTTAGCGCTGTGCAACGCGTCTCCCGACGTCAACCGCGCGCCAGCGACTTCAGGCTCATCCAGGGCGGTCTAAACATCAATGGGCTGAGCAACCTGCTTTCAGGGTTAGCCGGCACGATGCCCACAATGACCGCATCCCCAAGCGTGGCGATGATCAGTCTCACAGGAGTCGCGGCGCGCAGCGTGGGGATATGGGCGGGCGTTATCTTCGTAATCCTGGCGCTGCTGCCCAAAATGACTGCTCTGCTTCTGGCGATACCTGCTCCTGTCGCAGCGGCGTATATAATGATAATAATGGGTCTGGTATTCATAGAGGGAGTGCAGACCGTAACTCAGGACGGCATAGACCATCGCAAGGCGGTGGTCGTGGCAGTCTCCTTCTGGGTAGGCATGGGCTTCCAGAATCAGGCAATCTTCTCTGACCTGCTGACCGGAACATGGGACGCACTATTGAGCAACAGCGTTACCTCCGGTGGACTCGCCGCTGCTCTGATGATCGGCTTCATCGAACTTACCTCCTCGCGGCGCAAGCGTCTGGAGGTTGACCTGGACTTCGCCTCCATGCCTGAGATCGACCGCTTCTTACAGCGTTTCGCGGTGGACAGGAGCTGGAACGAAGAGTCAACGGAGCGGTTACGCGCGGTGGGTGAAGAGACCCTTGCGATCATGGCGCTGTACGAAGCCGAAGATGCTTCGGGTAACGAGCGCCGCCTGATTATCCACGCGCAAGCTGACGACGATATCACGGAGCTGGAGTTCTTGTCGGCATCTTACGATGTGGAAAACCTTGAAGACAGGCTATCTTATCTCAGCGACCAGCCAGAAATGCTGGACGAGCACGAAGTTTCCTTCCGTCTATTGCGGCACTACGCCTCGTCAGTCCGCCATCAGAAGTTCCACAACATGGATGTCATCACCGTCAACGTCGAAGGCTCGCGAATACGGTAATCGGGTAATCGATTCACCTCAGAGACTCCGCCATCGCAGATCGGCCATAAGATCAGCCACAATACAAAGAGGCGGTCGGCCCCGCGAGTAAACACTGCGAGAACCGACCGCGTCCAATTCAGAGTACTGTCCGGATGCTCTGAGAAGCCTACTCCATCCTGGAACCACCCCACGCGCGAGAGACGCCTGCGGCTGTCGGCTCTACGATGACATTTACCACGGCCGGCTTGCCGCTCGCAAATGCGCGTTCCAGTGCCGGGCGAATCTCGTCCGGGTCGGTAACCTCTTCGCCGTATGCGCCAAGCTCACGCGCCATTCCGTCGAAGTTCGTGAAGCCCATCTCACGACCGGGCTTTCGGCGGTCGGGAGTGCGCGCCGTCCAGCCTGCATTGTTGCTGATGACCGTAACCACCGGCAGGTTGAAGCGAACGCAGGTGTCTATCTCCATCGCGTTCATGCCCATCGAGCCGTCGCCGTGCAGCACGAGCACCTGCTTGTCCGGCTTCGCTACCTGCGCGCCGATGCCGTAGGGCAGGCCCACGCCCATCGTGCCGGTTACGCCGGAGTTCAGCCTGTGTCCCGGCACATAGGTCGGCAGCGACTGGCGTCCGAAGTGTAGAATCTCGTTGCCGTCAACGCACAGGATGGCGTCGCGATCGAGGAAGTCGCGTATCTCCTTGCATAGTCGCAGCGGGTGGATCGGCGTCTGGTCCGAGTTCAGCAGTGCCGCCTGCTGTCCTGCGCGACGGTCGTTGTCCTCTTGTAGCCGGGAAATCCATGGGGACTCCAGCCTGCCGGCGAAGTCTTCCGGTCGCTCCTCTATTTCCGCGACCATCTGGCCCAGCACGGACTTTGCATCCCCTACAATGCCAAGGTCAACGTCGCGGTTGTGCGCTATCTCGCTTGCCTCGATGTCAATCTGAATTACCTTCGCCTCGCCGAAGCGCTGCCCGTAGTTGATCATCCAGTTCATTCGCGTTCCGATGACCAGCACTAGGTCGGCTTCACGCAGGGCGGTGCTGCGCGCGCCCTGGAAGGATACGGCGTGGTCTTCCGGCACTACGCCGCGCGACATGGGTTGTGTGTAGAAAGGTGTGCTCGTCAGGTCAACCAGACGCTCCATCTCAGGTGCCGCGCCCGAGAAAAAGACGCCGCCGCCCGAGAATATGACCGGGCGCTCCGCCTCCGCCAGCATGTCAACCGCTTCCGTGATCGCAGCGGGATCCCCTGCGGGCACCGACTTGCGCGCTGCGTGAGTGGGCTTGACCGCCTCGTCCTCTTCGATCTCTTCGTACAGCACGTCCGCGCCGCAGTCGATATAGACGGGGCCCGGCCTGCCGGACATCGACTGCCGGTAGGCGGTGCTGACGATTTCCGGGTAGCGCGCCGCCATCGTGGGCCGGTGCCAGTACTTGACGATAGGCTCCATGATGCGCTCCTGGTCCACCTCCTGGAAGGTGTCCCTGCCTATCTCATGCACTGCACTCGCGCCGCCCAGAATGACCATCGGGGAGCAGTCAATAGACGCGGCGTACACGCCGGTCAGCAGGTTGAGCGTGCCGGGTCCCGATGCTGCCGTGCATACTCCGGGCTTGCCGGTGACGCGGGAATAGGCATGCGCCGCGAATGCCGCGGCCTGTTCGTGTCGGAAGTCGATGGTTTCGATGCCGAAATCCTGACAGCCCATAACGATGTCGAAGTCGGGGCCGCCCATCAGGTAGAAGAGCTTCTCAACGCCCTCTTCCGCGAGCGTTTTGGCTATGAGATAGCTGCCGGTAACCTTTGCCATATCGATACTCCTGCGTATTCCTTGGATGTTGGTTGCATTCTATGCGGCGCGATGAGTCCACGCCATCAGCCGCAAGGTTACCACACAGAGGCAAACTGCGCCAAACAGGGACAGCAGGGCCAATGACGAAGCCCCTGCTCACGATACAGGCAGGGGCTTGTAGCTTAACATCAGGCGCTTTCTTCCCTGAGGTCAGTCGCTCTCCAACGGAGATCTGGGCATCGGCTCATCGAACGGCTCGCCACGTTGCTGTGCTTCATTGAAGTTCCGATGCCAGAGACGCAAGCGACGGTCGAAGTTCATCCATCGCTGCCTCTCGGCGGCGGTCCCATCCCTCATTCCTTTTTCGAACGCTATGTCCTGCGGCGCCTTAATCAGAATTCCCACCAGATACCTCCCGATGTCGACGATGATTACGCTTGTGAGGATTGAAAGGTAGCAGATATCGTCGATTTTCAGCATAGACGCTATCAGAAGATCGAAGGCAGCGGAATGCCCGCCAATTTCCCACTCGCGCCAGACTATGATCGCGCTCACTGGGGCTACCTGAATGCCAAAGACGGACAGATAGGCCCAACGGAGCCTTTGGAATATATCAAACATACAGTGCAATCGCCTCAACCAGCACCGATTATACACTAAAGGCATATAGTTATGGCAATTACTTTAGTTATACTAAAATTGAGAATATTGCAGGGCGAGATTGTTGATGCTTCGCCGCTTACATACCGTCTCTAGCCGTATAGTGCCTCTCCGCGGTGCAGGCGCAGGGCGATGTTGAAGGTCTGATGCACGGCGCGTGAAGTGGGGGCGTGCGCGGCGAGGAATCGCGCCAGCGCAACAAGCACCACTCTGCCGCCGTCCGTGCCGCGCCTCTCCTCGTACTGCTTTATCGCGGCATCGACAATCTGGAACATGTGGAAGCCGGATTCCTCGCGCAGCATCGCGTGAGCCAGCGAGGCGATGATGCCCTCCGGAATCGCGCCGCCGCTGATGTAGTCCGACACTGTCTTCGCGGACGGCTCCACAAGCTGCTGCCTGTTCATGCCGTCGAGCAGTTGCGAGCGCAGAGAATCGCCGTCAACTGCGCCGTTAGCGAGCGGGTTGGGCACTCGCTGGGCGGGCATGTTCAGGAACCTGTCGAGATAGACGCTCATCGCAGTGTCTAGAGCGCCACGCAGCAGTTCCAGCGACGGTGCGCGCATGAGTGCCTGGTGCAGCGCATTTGCAGCCGTCAGCGTGTTGTGCAGCGTGTCCCAGTCGTTGAACTCGTTGGATGTGTGGAAGCGCGCCATCCGCATGAACGCCGCATACGCGACCGCCGAGCCGACCTGCGCTTCGCTAGCGCCACGGCGCACGGCATTGACCATGGCGTCCAGGGTCGCGGCAGGGTTGTCCTCCAGCATAGTCGCAACCAGGGCGTCCTCATCGTCCCACTCGCCGCGCCGCCCCATGCCCTCGCCGTATGCCTCTGTCAGTGCCTCTCGCGCCTGCCAGGTCATCGACGAGATGTCGATTGGGTTGCGCCACGAGCTGAGTTCCTCGCTGCGCCGCACGCCTGCCATCCCTCGGACAAGGCTGGTCAGCACCTGTCCGGCATGCTCCCAGCCCAGGTGGTCCAGAATCTCAAAGGCTTTGTTAGCGAAGTCCAGCGTATGCCCAGCATCCACATATATATGATCGGTGATGGCAGAGAATATCATGTCCGCGATGGTCTGCTCAGGGATGCCAAGCTCAATCGCCGTTCGCAGGCATCGCTCCGCGCCATCCGAGTCGCGCACATCGATGAAGTTGCGGAACCACAGCTTGAACACCTCGGGCCGCGTCTCGCCTGTCGGGAGGGGATCGAGCAGGAAGCGCGGTGGCATGCCGGCGTTCGACCGCGCCACATGCAGCAGCCCCTGGAACATCGCAAGCGGGCGGTCCTCAGCTTCGAGGTACGGCAGCATATTCGCGCTGCAGGTCAGTATCGTCATCGCCTGACCCCAGCCCGCCGCCGAGTATGTAGAGCCGAAATCCGCACCGATACCCAGCGGGATGCGATAGTCAGCCTGCGCCGCATCCAGCCCAAGCACAGACTTGGCGACAACGAGGCGGATGTTGTCCTCCAGCGCGTCTTGAAGCCGCTTCGACCAGCGCGCCGTCTGGTCTTCTTCCGGCGGCGACGGGTCCACCCACACCGTGCCGTCATCGTCCACCGAGACGGGGAACGAGCGCACATCGTCGGCGAAGGGGTCGAAGGTGCCGCCGCTCGACAGGTCGAAGCGGGCGTGATGCCAGTGGCATGTGAGGATGCCGTCCTTCACGGTGCCCCTGTCCAGCGGAAAGCCCATGTGCGGGCAGCGGTTGTCAACGGCGTACACCGTGTCGCCGTGCGCGAACACCGCGATGGTATGCCCGCCGCCGGTAACGACCGTGCAGCCGCGCTCCTTGAGGTCATCCAGCGTGCCGACTCGAATGTGAGCATCAGTAGCAGTAGCCATAGCGCCCTCCTTCCGCCCGTGGGATTATGTCAAACTCACTTATAACCATAATGTAGCAGAGGATGGGAGAGGGTGCATGTCTTCGCGATTCCCTGCTAATGACGCGTGCTATAATGCGCCCATACACATGCATCTGCCGATGAACTGAAGACTGGCTTGATGACTGAGAATCTAATGGAGTCTATCTGTGGCTACATCACGAACCGACTTCTCACAGTCCGCATCCGACGAACCCGACGATCAAAGGTTTTCTATTGCCCTTGCCGATCTGGAAGATGCGGCTGACTACGCTCGCGAAGAGGGCTTTCCTATTCCATCCAAATCGTCAATTGATAACGCCAAGCATCTGCTGAGCGAGATACACAAGATTTCTCCTTTGCATCTTGAAGTTTATCCTACTGCGGATGGAGAGATTGCCGTTCACGTTCCTAATGGGCGCGGACTCTCGATTGTGTTGCTGTGCAGTTCCGATGGAGGCACGTTGTGCTTGGCAAATCTCAAAAGCGGACATCGCCGCAAGAGTTACCTGACGACGGACGCGCTTCCCGATAAGTTCCTGCGGCAGGCGGTTATGGATTTGGAAAGCGAGCAAAGTTAAAGCTCTATGGAGACTCCTGAAAGCGTCGCGCTTGATGAAAATCTGGGGAGAGGCGTTTCATCAAGCAGAATTGCGAGACGCGCGCGCCGCTCAAATTTCCAAATTCCGCTCAATGTCTTTCTGCCACCGCCAGGTGTGTCAAACATTTCGGTCGATAGGCTCAGTGTCGCGTCGCACGATGTGGCTGTCGCAATTGCCGACAAACGAGATGGCGAGCGAGAACGCACATTTTACGGATGGGCAGTCACCTCCGGATTTGCGGTAACTGACAATGGGCGAAGAATAGTCGCTTCTCCAATAGCTGATGTCAACCCATATCATGCTGACATAGTACTTCCTGACGGTGCTATTCACGACAGGGAAGAGCAGAAACGACACGCTCAAGAACTAGCAGACGCTTCACGCTGGAACGATAGGTCAACTCCACTGAGTAACTAAAATACCGACAATCCACAGGAGGCACCCCATGGTCACCCCACGCGAAGACTGGCTTCAGCAAGTTACCGAAGACCCCATCGACCCCGACCTGCCGATATGCGATCCGCATCATCACCTGTGGGAGCGGCCCGGCAACGACTACATGCTTGACGACCTGCTGCGCGACCTCAGGTCGGGCCACAACATCGTGAGTACCGTCTTTCTTGAATGCTCTTCAATGTACCGCGAGGACGGACCGGAACATCTGAAGCCGTTGGGCGAGACGGAGTTCGTGGCGGCGGTCGCGGAAGAGGCTGCCGCGCGCTCCAATGTGCAGACGAATATCAACGCTGCCATAGCCAGCCACGCGGACCTGACGCTGGGCGAGGCTGTCGGGGAGGTACTGGAGGCGCATATCGAGTTGGGCAAGGGCAGGTTCCGCGGCATACGGCACGGCACCTCGCACGACCCTAGTCCCGTGATTCCCGCCTACCGCGACAGGGGCCCCGGCGTGATGATGACATCCGAATTTCGCGAGGGCTTCGAGCAGATGCGTAGGCTCGACCTCACATTCGATGCGTGGCTGTATCACCCGCAGCTGCCGGAACTTGCAGACCTGGCGCACTCGTTCCCGGAGGTTACGATCATTCTGGACCACATCGGCGCGCCTCTGGGCATCGGCCCGTACGAGGGCAGGCGCGCGGAGGTCATGGAAGTCTGGAAGCGCAGCATCGCCGAGGTCGCGCAGAACGAGAATGTGTTCGTCAAGGTTGGTGGCTGCGGCATGCCCAACTACGGCAACGGGTGGCACGAGCGCGACACTCCGCCCGGCTCGGTTGAGCTTGCCGAATCCACCGCGCCCTACTACCTATATGTAATAGAGCAGTTCGGCGTGGACCGCTGCATGTTCGAGAGCAACTTCCCGGTTGATAAGGCGTCGTACTCGTACAATGTGATGTGGAACTCCTTCAAGCGCATCGTCGCCGACTTCTCGGACAGCGAGAAGGCTGCGCTGTTCCACGACACGGCTGTGAAGGCGTACCGGCTCTAGGGAGAGCAAACGGCGGGAACGAATACCCTATTTGTGTTGTCAGTCGCCTATTCGCCGCCGAAGACCACATGCGAGCGCAGGAAGTCGAGGTCCATCTCGACGCCCAGCCCCGGCGCATCAGGCAAGAACAGGTCGCCGTCCCTGATGTCCAAGCCCGGCTCGATGAACGCGCCATAAGCGCCGAGGTCGTAGCGCATCGTCTCCAGCTTGTAGAAGTTCGGCGTGGTCATCATCACATGCGCCCCGGCAAGCACGTTGACCGGCCCGCTCGCGTCGTGCGGTGAAACCGGGATGTAATATGCCTCCGCCATCGTGGAGATTTTCTTCAGCTCGGTGATGCCGCCTGTCCAGGTAACATCCGGCATGATGAAGTCCGCGAGGTTGTTCTCCAGTATCGGCACGAACTCCCAGCGCGTGTGCAGCCGCTCGCCGACTGAAATCTTCACCGGAATCTCGCGCCTCACCTGCTGCAGCGCGCGGTAGCTCTCGACCGGCACCGGCTCCTCGAACCAGTGGATGTCGTGCTTTGCAAGCCTGTTCGCAAGCTCGATGGCGGTCGGTACGTTGTACATGCCGTGCGCGTCGATCAGTATCTCGATGTCCGGTCCTATCGCCTCGCGCACCGCGCCCACTATCTCGTCCGCGGTCGCCAGCCCCTCCCTGCTGAGCTGCCCGTCCAGGAAGCCCGCGTTGCCGCCGGGAATGAAGCGCATCATGGGGTCGAACTTGAACGCCTCGTAGCCTGCGTCCACGATCTGCTTCGCGTCCGCAATTGCATCGGGGACATTCGCAGGCTCGGGCGGGTGCGTATAGAGGGCGATGCGATCGCGGACGGGCCCTCCCAGAAGCTCATAGATCGGCAAGCCAAGCTCCTTGCCGCGGATGTCCCAGAGCGCGATGTCTATCCCGCTGATGACCGCCGTTACCGCTCCCCGTGTGCCGACATAGGTGAATGAGCGGAATATATTCTGCCACAGCCGCTCGAACTCGTTGGCGTTTTCGCCGGCGAGGAAGTCGCTGACCTCACGAATCATCGATGCGACCGCGCGGTTGGCGACAGGTCCAGGATAGGTCGTGACCTCGCCCCATCCGGTAATTCCCTCGTCGGTGTCAACCTGCACGAACACGAGCTGCCGGTCGTGAACCAATGGCTTCTGCTCGGCGCCGACCCGCATCTCCCATGGAAAGCTGACAACCCAGGGCGTTACCTTCGTGATCTTCATTTGGTTCGTCTCCTTACCGTGACAAGTGTCTCGCGTCAGAATTTATTGAACGATGGTAAGTCAACCTTGCGACAAGGCGCAACTTGCCTTGTACATATACGATTCACGCCGCCTACGCCGCGCGCTGATTGCGGCGCGGCACTGTGCATCCTGTCAATCGCGTATTCCCTGCGTACTTGACCCTTCTCGCCCTAAAGCCGTATATTGACCCCTAACTTCTTATGCGCTTAATGCACGGCTGCGTGCTTGGCGACCAAGCCCTCACAGCCGCGCCAATTCATTGATTTGGGAGGTCAATAATATGGCATTCGGAAGTGGCGATTACATGTACGAAGTAGCAGAGGGCTGGGGTCAGTTGCCGGAAGGCTTCGAGTTCAAACAGGTTGCGGATGTTGCAGTGGACGGCAACGACAATGTGTATGTCTATAACCGGGGCACGCACAATGTCGTCATCTTCGATCGAGAAGGCAACTACCTCGACTCGTGGGACCTGCAGCACAAGGAAGCACACGGCATCTGCGTGGGTGAAAGAGGAAATGTTTATCTGGCAGACAGGGACTCGCATGTCGTGGAGAAGCGCGACCCTGAGGGCAACCTGCTGCTCACGCTTGGCACTCGCGACGTGCCCTCGGATACTGGTGAGATCACGCGCTCACTCGTGGAGAAGCCGGGCGGGCCATTCAACCTGCCGACCGGTATAGCCATTGGCAGCTACAGCGATATTTTCATCTCCGACGGTTACGGCAACTGCCGGGTGCATCACTATAATTCCACCGGAACGCACATGAAGTCATGGGGCTTGCCCGGAAAGATCAACCCCGGCGACTTCCACCTGCCGCACGGTATCGGCGTTGACTCGGAGAACAGGGTGGTGGTCGCCGACCGCGAGAACAATCGCATCCAGGTCTTCGACGAGGAGGGCGAGTTCCAATATATGTGGACCGGCTTCCAGCAGCCCACGTCGGTCGCATTTGGCCCGGAGGGTGAGATATATGTGCCTGAGCTGCAGCACCGCATGAGCATCATCGACGGCGAGGGCAACCTGCTTGCGCGCTGGGGCGACGAGCACAGCCACGAGCCGGGCCTGTTCTACGCGCCGCATGGCATCGCGGTCGACTCGCACGGCGACATATATGTAGGAGAAGTGCTGGAAGGCCAGCGTATCCAGAAGTTCATCCGGCAGTAGGGGCTTGAGTTCGCTGCCGTCTTAGTCGAGAGACAGACAATCCCTGCGATCTGACTAGCGTTCAGGAGGATACCAGCTTGGAAGTAATCATAGGGATTGTCCTCGGACTGGCCGTTGGCGCCATAGTGGGCGCGCTTCTGATGAAGTCCAGGTCCGGCGGCGAAGGCGAAGAGTGGCGCGCTGAGGCTGAAGAGAGCAGGCTGGAAGTTACCAAGCTCCGCATCGAGTTTGAAAACTCCAACCGCCGCTTTGAGGAACTGGAGTGCGACAATGCGGATCTGTCAGCCATAGCTGAGAAACGTCAGAACGAAGCAATCGAGTCTGACAAAGCACGCGCGGAAATTCAGGTGAGGCTGGACGCCGCGAATAAGCAACTCGCGGAGCGCGCCGACATCGAGAAGGTTCTGGGTGACCAGTTCAAGGTCATGGCGAACGAGGCGATTTCCAGCAACAACGACGTCTTCGTGAAAGCCGCCGACGAGAAAATCGGCGCTATGGTCAAGCCGCTCTCTGAGGAACTTAAGCGCATAGAGGAAGCGCGCAACAAGTCGCAGGGCGGACTGACGCAGCAGATCTCCGCGCTCATGGAAAACAGCAGCAATCTCGCGAACGAGACCCGCAGCCTGACCACGGCACTGAAGCGGCCAGAGGTGCGCGGCTCCTGGGGTGAAATTCAGCTTGAGCGAGTGGCGGAGTTGGCAGGCCTGGTGAAAGACCGCGACTACCGGTTGCAGGTCAGCGTCGCGACTGAAGGCGGAGGTTCCGAGCGGCCGGACATGGTCGTGGACATGCCGAATGGCCGCAACATCGTCGTGGATGCCAAGGCTCCGATGAGAGCATATCTCGACGCCGTCGATACATCTGATGAATCTGAACGGGAACAACTGATGGTACGCCATGCCCAGCAGGTGCGAGAACGCGCCCGGGGACTGGCGCAGAAATCATACCAGCAGCGGTTCAACTCTCCCGACTTTGTGGTCATGTTCCTGCCCGGCGAAGTCTTTCTGCAGCCCGCGCTGGAGAAAGACCCCGAACTCCTTGACTGGGCTATGCAGCAGAAAGTTGTCATCGCCACGCCGAATACCCTCCTTGCGCTGTTGAAGACGGTCGCAATGGGTTGGCGCGAGGTGCAGCTTGCCGAAGAAGCCAGAAGAATCGGCGCACTCGGCCAGGAGCTGCACGACCGGCTGGAGACTTTTGCGGGCCACATGGTCAGCACGCGCAATTCGCTCAATAGGACCGTTGAGAGCTTCAACAGGGGAGTTGGTTCTCTGGAAAGAAATGTGCTTGTGTCCGCGCGCAGATTCAAAGATATGGGCATCTCTTCGAGCAAAGAGATACCTGAGCTGGACGAAATCACCACTCAGCCGCGTGAATTCAGGGCGGCAACCCTGCGGATGCTCCCTGAACCGAATGGCTCAGGTGACGAACCGCTCCTCGCAGAGAATACCTCTGATGAAAACTGATATACTCACAAGCCGAAAAGCAAAACCACAGTCCAAAGGAGACATACATTGAACGGCTACGAAGCAATGGCAAAGATACTGAAGGCGGAAGGCGTGGAATGGCTTTCCTGCTTCCCGGCGCAGCCCCTCATTGACGCATGCTCGCGTGAGGGCATCCGCCCCATTCTGTGCAGGCAGGAGCGCGCAGGCGTCAACATGGCAGACGGGTTCAGCCGTATCAACAACGGCAAGAAGATTGGCGTATTCACGATGCAGACCGGCCCCGGCGCAGAAAACGCATTCGGCGGCGTGGCACAGGGCTATGCAGACTCCGTGCCGTTCCTCGCCATTCCCGGCGGCAACCCGGCGGCGCGTCAGGGCGTCCACCCCAACTTCGAGTCCGTTCCCAACTACCAGGGCATCACCAAGTGGGCGGCAGCCATCAACATTCCGGAGCGCATCCCCGAAATGGTCGGACGCGCGATGACGCATCTGAAGCACGGCAGGCTAGGCCCTGTGCTGCTGGAGTTCCCCGGCGATGTCGCAGCCGCAGAGTTCCCCGGAGAGCTGAACTACAAGCCCGTCGAAGTCCACAAGTCCGGCGCATCTCCCGAGGACGTGCGCGATGTCGTAGCAGCGTTGCTCGGCGCGAGCGGACCGGTCATCAACGCAGGGCAGGGCGTACTCTACGCCGAAGCGACTCCCGAACTCATTGAGTTCGCCGAGCTGACGAGTATCCCCGTAATGACCACGCTCGCTGGCAAGAGTGCATTCCCGGAGACGCACCCGCTGTCGCTGGGCACTGGCGCATCGTCCGGCACGCTCATGTGCGCCCGCTTCCTGGAGAACGCAGACCTCGTTGCCGGTATCGGCACCAGCTTCACCATCTCCAACTTCAACGCTCCCATGCCGTCCGGAGTTACCCTCGCGCACATCACGAGCTGCGCCGAGGACATCAACAAGGACTATCGTGCGGACTACGGCGCGGTCGGCGACGCCAAGGTTGTGCTGCGGCAGATGATCGAAGAGGCAAAGAGCCAGATTGGCAATGCCGAGGGACGCGGCGATGTCCATGGCGTCCGCGACGAGATCAAGAAGATTCGCGACGAGTACATGGCGGAGTGGGGACCGAACTTCGTATCGGACGAGGTGCCCATCAGCCCGTACCGCGTCTTCAACGAGATGATGGCGAATGTTGACATCTCCAACTCAATCGTGACGCACGACTCCGGTTACCCACGCGAGCAGATTGTTCCGTTCTGGCCCGTAACCACGCCGCGTGGCTACATCGGCTGGGGCAAATCAACGCAGCTCGGCTACGGCCTGGGCCTTGCGCTCGGCGCGAAGATGGCGGAGCCGGACAAGACGGTCATCAACATCATGGGTGACGCTGCGTTCGGCATGGCCGGCCTGGACATCGAGACCGCCGCCCGCTCCAACATCGGCACGCTCACCATCATCCTGAACAACGGTGTGATGACTCACTACTACGACCATTTCCCGCACGCCACCGAGCACTGGGGCAGCAACAAGCTGGGCGGCGAGTACGCGAAGGTCGCGGAGGGCCTGGGCGCATACGCAGAGCGCGTGGACAATCCCGACGAGGTTAGTCCTGCGATAAAGCGCGCCCTCGAAGCGACGCAGAACAACCAGCCCGCCGTACTCGAAATGATGACCAAGGAAGAGGAGAACATCTCCCGCTACTGGCGCTAGACCATACGAACATCGATGTACAGGATATATAGGATAGGATAAGGTGAGACTGACTAAGGATTGGTGCGGGTAAATCGCTTGTATTCCAGTTTAGGGTTGCCAAAGTTCAAAAGTAGCCCTACTTGGATCCCGGTAGCATTCAGATAATTTATTACCTGGGCAGAGTGTTCTGGTGCGAGGGCTGACGCAGTTTTCAGCTCTACTATGACCTTTTCCTCGACCAACAAGTCGGCATAGAAATTACCAATAGATCGCCCTCGAAAGCTGACATCAATCGGTTTCTGAGATTCAACCGAGATGCCCGCTTCTTCGAGGGCGATAATCATTGCGCTTTCATATACGGACTCTAAGAAGCCGTGCCCTAACTCGTTGATAACATCAAAGGCGCAACCAATGACAGAGCGAGTGAGTTCGCCATGAAGAAGATTCCCACTCGCCCTTATCCTTTTCATCCTGTCCATCGATGTTAGACTTTGTTAGCTCAGGTGCTTGCCGAAGAAGTCAAACATCTTGTTCCAGCCGTCAACGGCCTGCTCCTGGCGGTACGCGCCGCGGTCATAGTAGAAGAATCCGTGACCCGCGCCCTCATACATATGGAATTCGTAGTCCTTGCCGGCGGCTTTCAGCGCTGCCTCATGCTGATCAACTTGCTCCGGCGTCGGGCTCATGTCGTCCGCGCCAAACAATCCCAGCAGTGGGCATGACAGGTCGGCCGTGTAGTCGATAGGCGCAACCGGCTGCTGTGGCGTCAGGTCGTCGGGACCCTGCACCACGCGTCCGCCCCAGCATTCCACCGCTGCGTCGAACGATGTAGAGCGGCAGGCACACAGGAAGACATGCCGTCCGCCTGAGCACGTCCCGAACACGCCCACCTTGCCGTTGGAGTATGGCAGCGAGCGGATGTAGTCGGCTGCCGCAGACATGTCGGCGACTACCTGATCGTCGGGCGCGCCGCCCTCGCCCCGCGCCATAGCCGCCACATCGTCCGGCGAACCGTGCCCGAATCGGTGATACAGGTCCGGCGAAATGGCCAGGTAGCCGTGATGCGCGAATTTGCGGGTGAAGTCGCGGTACAGCTCATCCCAGCCCGGCAGGTGGTGAATCAGCACCACCGCCGGAAACGGCCCAACGCCCAGCGGCCGCGCGAAGTAGGTGTTGATGGCGTCCCCGTTATCACCGGCAATCGTGATAGTCTCCGCTATCATCCCTTCATACTGGTCGGTCGTATAGTTATGTGGCATAGATGCGCCTCCTTATGTGAATGTAAATTGATGCTAATGTCGTATGGCTCCCAATCACTGCGGGGTTGGAAGCGCCACTATGGTAATGCCTAACCAGATTTGGCGCAAATACCCCGTCAACCCCAGCCACACCCGCACCGCACGCTGGAATACTCTCGCTGACATCAATATCAATACCGTTTCAGTTGTCGCCAATATCAGTAACTGTATCAACTGAGAATGCGAAGCAGCATGCAATGTAATATCCTTCCTACATTGATGATTACTGAGATGACTACTGAATCCGCTTTTTGTGAGGCACTGCATTATGAGCACAGTATTTGACGCGTGGCGCGGACAGATGGAATCGCATGAACGGGAAATGGCGGCACTGCGCGGAGATGATGAAGAACAGGGGCATGGGCACGCGCACGGCCATGGACAAGGCGAGGGCCACAAACGATTCACGTACACCAACAGGCCGCTTGACCCATTCCGCACCAACGATCCGGTGGTGAATGCGCTATCCGCCATTGTGGGCAAAGACACGGAAATCCTCGATATCGGAGGAGGGTCGGGCCGGCTGGCGATGCCCCTCGCAACGCGGGCAATGCAGGTAACGGTGGTCGAGCCGTCCGAGGACTCAGTCGAGCTGCTGAATGCCCGCGCCAAAGACGCCGGAATCACCAATATCAAGGTAATCAACGAGGCTTGGGAGGATGTGCATGACCCGATGGCGGACATCGTTCTCTGCTCGCTGGTGCTTCACCATGTTTTGGACGCCGCACCCTTCGTGGAAAAGCTACAAAAGCACACGAGGGACCGTGTTGTGGTAGTGGAAATGATGGAGACTCCCGGGGCAACGGAAATGCCCTTTTACGAGCGCGTTTACGGCTCGGTGCCGACGCCGTTGCCGGGACTTCCGAAGATTCTCGAACTGCTTTGGGCACTGGAAATCTTCCCCGATGTGACCATGGTCAGCCCGGAGACCGCCGTTCTCGAAACTGACCGCGATGGCGCACTTGATCACCTTAGGCACAGGCTTGGTGTGGAGGAGGGCAGCGAGGCAGACGAGCGCCTGCGCGCTGCTGCTGCCGACCTGCTGGTGGATACTCCCGAGGGTCTGACTGTTCGCGGCGTCGCTCCGAGGCGAAGCGCGATTATCTCCTGGAGGCCTGCACGCGACTGAGATCACTGTATTCTGTCCCTTCCCCCTTGATGGGGGAAGGTTAGGATGGGGGTGAAAACGCCCCTCCTCATTCATTAGTGCAATTTTCTTCTTCCGAATGATGTCGGCCGTTACATCCACCGCGTGCTGTACAATGCGCGTGTTCAATAGACTGACAGACTGGAGGCAAGCAGATGCAGTTAGCACGCTTTTCGTTGAATGATCAGGTACAGTGGGGCATCGTCGAGGGCGACGACATCCGTGCAATTGAGGGTGACCTGTACGACAACCCGCGAGCAGGTTCACGGTTGTGCGCCCTCTCGGATGCCCGACTGCTCGCGCCCATAGACGCCCACGCCAACAAGGTCGTGGCAATCGCAGCGAACTACGGCGACAAGGCGGGACGCGACGGCCCCGGCATCTTCATGAAGCAGCCCGGCACGGTGATCGGTCCCGACGACTCCATCATCTACCCGCGAATTGGCGTCCGCATAATCCACGAAGCCGAGGTCGGCATAGTCATCGGCAAGCAGGCGCGGCATGTCAGCGTCGAAGAAGCTCTCGACTACGTGCTCGGCTACACCTGCGTCAACGATGTGAGCGCGAGCGAACTGACGAACAACGATGTGGGCGCGGGCATGAGCCTGCGCTGGAAGCACTTCGATACCTTCTGCCCGCTCGGTCCCGTCGTCGCCACCGACATAGACGGCGACAGCCTACGAATCCAATGCCGCGTCAACGGAGAGACTCAAGTTGACGGCAACAGCGCGGACATGCTCTGGGGCGTCGCCGAGCTTGTAAGCTGGGTGTCCGATGTGATGACGCTCTATCCCGGAGACATCATCCCCAGCGGCTGCCCCAGCGTTGACGAGATCAACATCGGCGACACGGTAGAGGTTGAAGTGGAGGGCATCGGGATTCTGCGAAATCCGGTTGTGGCGGATAGCGAGTGAACCTTAAGGGTCTTCCCGCGAATGAAAGAGCATGACACCAAGCTAGAACGCGAACTTGCTGATGCGCGCGAAAAGGTGCGGAAGGGCACCGCGCAAGCCGACGCGGGAGAACTCATACCTGCCGACAAGGTATTTGGCGGGCTGCGACAGCGGCACGATGCGGCGACGAATCAGGAACTATGACGTCTTATTATGTGCGCTGCGGACTTGCGTCATATTTTAGTTTCATTTGATTCCCTGGAACATGCCGGAGTATCCGTGTTCAGCCGGTTTACTCAACCGCTCCACGAGAAGCGTACAAATGGTCATCCCTGCCGTTAATTTGATCGTCCAGGGACCAAAATTGTACATCTCTAAAGTTATTCGATTATTGAATCCCGGGTCTATTTTGGGAGCTGTGATATGAACTCCAACGCCAAGTCGAGCTAAGCGGCTTCTGCCTTCAACTCTTCCGGCTAAATCGTGCGGCAGGCCTACAACTTCTTCAGTTCGTCCAATGATAAATCCATTTGGACTAAAGTCATAACTCTGAACACTCGACAGATCGACTTCCTCTGAATAGCGGTTCAGATGGTCTTCTACATTCAATGTCTCCGGATCTAGAGACATTCCCGAGATTGGGGCACTACTTTGTATCAAAATCTTTGAGTAAAGTTTCAGGTCGACGCAAGCGGGTTGTATGCTGTCATCATCGAATGGCTCTACGACCAATTTGCCGTTTTCTATTTCTTCCTGAATCTCTCTGCCTGATAGCAGCATTACGCCTCTCCTGACAATAACGGCGGGCGATGGGACAGGTCGCTAGAGCGAAATCTCACTAAGTTCTTCCTCAGTGATGTACCATTTAGTTGTCCCGTCGTTGCCTGTCGGCAATACCACTATCAATTCCTCGCCACGTCGGCCTATCTGTTCAGCGGGTACGAAGGTCAAATCCTCGCCAAGTGACAGTGTCGGCACCATGGCCTCGAAATGCCTGTCGCCTGCTCTGAGCGTAATAACTGCTTCGTGCCCTAGCGAAGTTACTTTCACTTGCTCAGGATTCAATTTGATCAAGTGTAGTGTACGCTTCTCATCCCACACGATTCTTGATGCAACCATGTCTAACACCTCTTGATTGGTTCGTCGTAGTTGCCGTAAATGTGGACAAGATTGTACCTATGCAACCTTGTGTCGTCAAAACGTGGACTGGACATTTATAGATTGTTTACGCCCTCCCCGCGATGAAGTCCGACATGCGCTCGCCAATCATCATCGTGGTGACGTTCGTGTTGGCGCGGATGCAGTCCGGCATTACGGAGGCGTCTGCCACGCGCAAGCCCTCCAGGCCATGCACCCTACCGTGCTGGTCAACGACCGCCATCGGATCGGACACGGGCCCCATCTTGCAGGTGCAGGAGATGTGATGCCCCGTCGTCGCGTCGCGCATCATCCAGTCGTCCAGCGCGTCGTCGGAAGCGAGGTCCGCCGCCGTCGGCTCGATGAGCTCCTCGATGATGTCCTTGAACGCCTCGTGCTCGCCTAGCTTGATTGCGCGGTGAATGCCCTCGCGCATCCTTACGCGGTCGAACTCCTCCGTGAAGTAGTTGTAGTTTAAGAAGGGCTGCACGCTGGGATCGGCGGATGTCAGCCTCAAGTCGCCTGAGCTGGCGGCAAGATATATCGACACGATGGCACGGATGCCCAGCGGCTCCATGCGCGCTCCGCCGCGATCGACGCGCTCTGTGGCGAACGACTGGAATATCATAATCATGTCGTTTCGCAGGTCGCTACCTTCCGCCGTATAGCGCAGCACAAGCTGGTTGCGCGGTGCCAGCCCGTCCAGCTCGAAGCCTTCCTTCGTCTTCCAGGTAATCCAGACGATGGGATGGTCGCGCAGGTTCTGTCCGACGCCCGGCAGGTCGTGTACCAGCGGGATGCCAAACTCAGCGAGGTGCGCGGCAGGCCCGACGCCAGACAGCATCAGTATCTGCGGTGAGCCAATCGCGCCCGCGCTCAGCACTATCTCGTCGCCGAATACCTCAAAGGTCTCGCCGCCCGACTCCACCTGCACGCCCACGGCCCGCTTGCCCTCGAACAGGATGCGCTGCGTGGCGCAGTTAGCGCGGATCGTCAGGTTCAGGCGATGCCGTGACATCCCCAGATAGCCGATGTTCGTGCTCCAGCGGATGCCCTGCGGGTTGTTGAACGGCGTGGGACTGATCCCCGACGAGTCTGGATTGTTCAGGTCGGCACTCTCCGGGTAACCCGCTGCCATTGCGGCGTCGTAGAACGCCTTCTGCGCGGGCAGCCACTCATCCTGCTTGAAGCGCCGCGCGATGATGGGGCCGTCTGTGCCATGGAAGTCGTCCGAGAAGTCGGTGTCCGTCTCCAGCTTGCGGAAGTACGGCATCAGCTTGTCGAAAGTCCAGTCATCGTTTCCCATCGCAGCCCAGCCGTCGTAGTCCTCCGGCACGCCGCGCAGGAACATTTGCCCGTTGATCGCGCTGGAGCCGCCCGTTACCTTGCCGCGCGGCACCATCATGGGCTGCTCGGCGCGTGCCGATGGCTGCCCCCAGAATTGCCAGTTGTGGTCGCTCACCATCACATCGGTGCCGGTCGCATAGCCGTAGCGCACCTCGTCAGGTAGCTGCTCGATCTCCGCGTAGTCCGGTCCCGCCTCCAGCAGCAGCACCGACTTGCTGGGATCCTCGCTCAGCCGCGATGCAACGATAGCCCCCGCCGACCCCGCGCCAACAACGATGATGTCGTACTTCATGACTCGCCCTCCATTGAAGTTAGTCAGTGTGCCGGTCTGTCAGTTTGGAGGGATGGTATATGCGGTGTGGGTGGGCGTCAAGGAGACCTCTTCTTTGATAGTATTTTAATGCCCTGGTGCAAATAGATCTGAGAAAGGGAGGGTTTGCCGCAATGCTCCCGGAATACTACCCGATACTCCAAGTTCCCCTTCCACCGGAAGCCCTTGAATCCAACGAGTTCAGAGGCAGCCGTGAAAAGTTCTGGGTGCGCGTCCCGGAACAGCGTAACTCTTGGCTGCTCAAGTTTCCAAGACCCGGCACTGGCGAACATTGGGCTGAGAAGATCGCCGCAGAGATAGGAAATCTGGCAGGCATAAATTGTGCTAGGGTCGAGCTGGCGCGATGTCAGGGACAATTGGTCGAGTTTGGGCAGACTGCCGCTCACGAAGGAGGACATTGGCAGACATACCAGAATAAGTTAGTAACCGTCTGCGAGTCGTTTATTCCTAGTGAACAAAGCGAGGACGACTCGGTTGATATTGATGTACATACCTTACACGGGTATGAAATTCTGGAGATGTTCATAGAAGGCTATGATACTAGCCAGAGATTCGGCCAGAGAGAACACAGCGTCAAGAACATCTTGACCGCTATGGCTCAACTAGTGAGAAAAGGAAGCTCGGATCCTATGCCGTCCTGGGACTTGGAATTCAAAGCTCTAACTTCATACGCTCTTCTGGACGGCTTCATTGGCAACACGGATAGGCATCATGAGAACTGGATGGTTGCTTATGTCTTTGATCAAGGTTATAAGTGGATAGAAGTGCCGCCATCATACGATCATGCGTCTTCGCTGGGGCGGGAGTTAACCGACGAAAGACGAAGGCGAATTCTTGAAGCGGACGCTATGCTAAACTACTTGCATCGCGGCAGGGGTGGTGTATTCGTCGACCGCAATAGAAGGCGCGCCTTATCTCCATTGCGGTTGGCTCGACTGCTTTGTCGTTGGATGCCTGACTTTACGCGAGAGACTCTCGCACGAATTGCCGAAGTGTCAGATTCTCAGATACGGGATACCGTTAACAGAGTTCCACCTGTTTTCATGTCGGACATCGCCAAAGAGTTCGCTCATAAGGCGATAGTAACCGGACGGGACGAGTTATTGCGGAGTGTGCGATGAATACCGTTTACATGGCTTGGCAAGACAGCCAGTCTCGTCGCTGGTTTCCTGTGGGCCGACTTGTCAAGAATGACTCCGATTACGAGTTCACCTATGTGAATGGCGCGCTTCACGCTAAGGATTCTGCAGGCTTCTTAGAAATTCCCGGCTTCCCCAAGTTGGCTAAGTCTTATCGAGCTGATGAACTGTTTCCTGCGTTCAGAGGCCGTACAATGAACATGAGCCGACCTGACAGGGCGGGATACCTGAGGCAGCTAGGGCTTGACGAAGCGAAATGGGACGCTGTGACTGAGCTATCCATTTCAGGTGGACAGAGCAGAGCCGACAACTTTGAAGTGTTTCCAGCGATCGAACCCGATAGAGACGGCAGATTTGAAACGCGCTTTGTCCTGCATGGGATGAGGCATGTCAACAGACATTCCATCGAAAGGTCTGAATCACTTCGTGTCGGAGAATCTCTCCGATTATCGTTTGAACTAGGCAATCCGGCTACCGAACATGCGATTCTGGTGTTGTCAGAAGACTATTATTCTCTTGGATGGCTTCCCAGATATCTAGTTTATGGTATGCACCGAGATAACGCCTGGATGGTTTCCGAAGTCGATGTGTATGTGGCGCAGGTTAACCATGCCGCCCCGCTCAGCCATCGCGTTCTTGTGGACTTCACAGGGAAATTGCCTAATGGCTTCAACCCCATGACGGACTTGGAACAGTTCACGCCTATCGCTGCGGCGTGACGTGCCACAATCCAATCTATTGCGACTGCGCCCGGTCTGGGCACGCAGCTAACCCCTACATCCCCCTCCTAATATAATCCGCGATGCGCTCGCCTATCATCATCGTCGTTACATTCGTGTTCGCGCGCACGGTGTCGGGCATGACGGAGGCATCGGCCACTCGCAGCCCCTCGATTCCATGCACGCGACCGTACTGGTCAACCACGTTCATTGGGTCGCTCGCAGGGCCCATGCGGCAGGTGGTGGTCAGGTGCTGTCCTGTCGTGACCTCGCGCAGCAGCCAGGCGTCGAGCGCGTCATCCGACTCGAGGTCAGCGTCCGTCGGGCTGTATCGCTCCTTCACCACCGACGCGAGATCCGAATGAGCGAAGACATCCACCGCGAGCCTTACAACCTCGCGCATGCGCCGCTTGTCCTCCGGGTCTTCCAGCAGGTGGTAGTCGAGGAACGGCTGCACATGAGGGTCGAGCGATGTGAGCGTAATCCTGCCCTTGCTCGCCGCGAGGTATATCGATCCCGTGATGCGTATGCCCGTCGCCTCCATACGATTGCCACCCCGGTTGATTCGCTCGGAGGCGAACGACTGCATCCACATCATCATGTCGTTGGTACGGATCGAGCCCGTCCCGGTGTAGCGCAGCCCCACCTGAAGGCGTGGGGCAAGCCCATCCAGCGGAATATGGTCCAGGACGCTCGCGTCTATGAATATCAGCGGGTGATCGCTGAAGTTGCGCCCGACTCCGGGCAGGTCGTGCAGCACAGGTATGCCCATCTCCTGCAGGTGGTCGGCGGGACCCACGCCCGACAGCATCAGCAGTTGAGGGTTGGCGATGCTGCCGCCGCTAAGCACAATCTGCTCCGCCTCTGCGATGAAGCGCTCGCCGCCGCTCTCCACATCCACTCCTGTGACCTGCTTGCCATCGAATATCAGGCGGTGTGCCATGCAGTTTCCGCGTATGGTCAGGTTGAGGCGGTGGCGTGCCTGGCTGAGATATCCGACATTGGTGCTCCAGCGTATGCCGTCCGGGTTGTTGCAGGGGATGGGTCCCACGCCGTGCGCATCCGGCGCGTTCATGTCGTCGACATGCGGGAAGCCCAGGTCGCGGCAGGCGTTGTAGAATCCTACCTGCGACGGATGCCAGGTGTCGCGCTTGAAGCGGTGGCAGATTATGGGGCCCTCTGTGCCGTGGTAGTCGTCGGAGAAGTCGGTATCCGTCTCCAGCTTGCGGAAGAACGGCAGCACATTCTCGAACTTCCAGTCGTCATTGCCCATCGCGGCCCAGTCATCGAAGTCGTGCGTCAGGCCGCGCAGGAATACCTGTCCATTGATTGCGCTGGTGCCGCCCGTGACCTTGCCGCGAGGGACAAGCATCGGCTCGGCTACATCGTTGCCCTTGCCGATGAACTGCCAGTTGTGCTCGTCGCTGACCATGATGTCGGTGCCGGTCGCGTAGCCGAGCTTCAGTTCCTCCGGCAGCGTTTCGAGGTCGGGATAGTCCGGCCCCGCCTCCAGCAGCAGCACCGAGCGGTCGGGGTCTTCGGAGAGTCTTGAGGCTAGTGCGCCTCCACCTGAGCCTGCGCCTATGACAATGACGTCGTACTTCATGACTCTCCTCCTCCAGAGGGATTACTTGACATATTTCAATAGCGCCACTATACGCCCGATTTCGTGAATGTCAATGCACATTTTCCGTGTCCCATCAGGCCTGTTTCAACTGACTGGTGAATAGGCGATAAATCAGATGAACATGGGGTAAAATAAGCTGTGCATCCCTGCGAAACCATGCTAATTCCATCTATCAAGGAGATATGTCTAAATGTCACTGACCTCGGAGTTGAAAGAAGCCAATAGCGAGCTTTGGGAGCGCATGGTCACCCACCCGTTTGTCGGGGAGATGGGTGACGGAACGCTGCCCCCGGAGAAGTTCCGCCGCTATTTCCTGCAGGACTATGTCTTCGTGAAGGACCTCGTGCCAATGATAGCGCTCGGTGCGGCGAAAGCGCCGACCATCGAGGACGGCGACCCGCTGGTGAAGTTCCTGGCGGCGTTGGGTCCGGAGAACGACCTGTTCCAGCGTGCATTTGCCGAGCTTGGCGCGAGCGAAGCCGAATATTCCGCCGCAAGCGCGACTCCCACCACTCAGGCGTTCGGAGACTTCATCATGCGCACCGCGTTGGGAGGCGACTTCATCGACATCCTCACAATCCTATATGTGACTGAGGGCACCTACCTCGACTGGGCGACGCGCCTGCTCGAAGAAGGTCGGCGCCCCGATACGCCGAAGATTTACGCGGAGTGGATAGACATACATGGCCCCGAGGTACTGGGCGAACTTGTGAACTGGCTGCAGGCATTCATCGACAACTCAGACATGGGCAGCAGACGCGCAGAGATCGAGCGCATATTCCGCACGACCCTGCGCTATGAGTACCGTTTCTGGGATTCCGCATATCATGGCGAGGCGTGGGACTAGATTGCCGACAATCCATTAAAGACTTCTTTCCAATAGAGGGAACCAGCCAAATGAAAAAGGTAATGACGATCGCGGGCAGCGACTCCGGTGGTGGCGCAGGCATTCAGGCCGACCTCAAGGCGTTCGCTGCGAACGGGGTGCATGGCACATCGGCCATCACCGCGATAACGGCGCAGAACACCGTCGCCGTAACCGATGTGCTCGCGCTGCCGCCATCTCTGGTCGCGAACCAGATTGATGCGATCATAGACGACATCGGCGCAGACGCGGTCAAGACCGGCATGCTCGCTAATTCCGCCATCATCGGGACAGTCGCGGAGCGCATAAGGGCGCACTCACTAAGCCCGGTGGTCATCGACCCCGTGATGGTAACCAGCACGGGCGCGCCACTGTTTCAGGACGATTCCGTTGAAGCAATTCGCAACCTGCTCATGCCGCTTGCCTCAGTCGTAACCCCCAACACTCGCGAAGCCGCAGTGCTCACGGGTGAGCAGATTGTGACACTCGACGACATGCGCCACGCTGCGCGCTCCCTTGTCGAATCGACGGGCGCGGCTGCCGTGCTCGTCAAGGGCGGACACTTCGACGGCCCCGCCACAGATGTACTCTACGACGGCAGCGACTTCACCGTGTTCACCGAGGAGCGTATCGACACCACCAGCAATCACGGCACAGGCTGCACGCTGGCATCGAGCATCGCGGCGAACCTTGCAAAAGGCGACGACCTGCCCACCGCAGTCGGCAACGCCAAGGCGTATGTAACGAACGCGATGCGTGCCGCGACGCCGATTGGCGCGGGGCATGGGCCGCTGAACCACTTTTATATGCTGGGAAGCGGAGACTAACAGGATAATCAGAATAGATAACATATTGACTGACGAGAATTGTCCTGCGAGGTCTAACATGGCTACACAAACAGAGCGGCGCATTGCCACAGCCAAAGAGCTGTTCAGCATGACGGACGACGGCTATCGGTACGAACTCGTGAGGGGAGAACTGCGCCAGCGCCAGCTTGCGGGAGGTGAAGAGGGCTTTATATCCTCTGATGTGGCGGGCAGTTTAGGTTTGTATGTTAAGTCGGAGGGACTGGGCAAATCTTATATTGCAACCGGCTTCATCATAGAGACAGACCCTGACCATGTGCGTGCGCCGAATGTAGCCTTTGTACGGCGTGAGCGCGTCAAGGCAATTGGCAGAACTACCTTCTACTGGCCGGAAGCGCCGGACCTTGCCGTCGAGGTCATATCGCCCAACGACCAAAATAGCGAGGTCAATGAAAAGGTCGCCGACTGGCTTGCTGCGGGCACGCGCATGGTCGTCGTGGCGAACCCGCGCAACCGCACTGTGAATGTCCATACGCCGGACAATACGATAACGCTGGAAATGGGCGATACTCTGGACGGTGGAGATGTCGTCCCCGGGTGGCAGATGCCCCTCTCAGACATATTCGCCGACTGATTTACCGACACACTGACAAACTACCCTCCAAGGAAGAAGAGCATCCGATGAAGAACTCCGTAGGTATAGGACTGCTGGGCATGGGCGTGGTCGGCGGTGGCGTCGCAAGCGTCATCACCGACAAGGATGCGCAGCTGGCGAAGATGGTCGGCGCGCCCGTCAAGTTGCACGGCGCCCTCGTGCGAGACCTCAGCAGGCAGCGCGCCGCAAGCCTCCCCGATGGTGCGCTCACCACGAGCGCCGACGACATCCTGGACAATCCCGAAGTGGACATCGTGGTCGAGGTCATTGGCGGCGAGCAGCCCGCACTTGACTACATCCTCAGGAGCATATCGCTCGGCAAGCACGTCGTAACCGCCAACAAGGAAGTCATGGCAAAGCACGGCGCGAAAATCCTGGCGGCGGCGCGAAAACAGGGAGTTCAGGTACTCTTCGAGGCGAGCGTAGCGGGCGGCACACCCATCATCGCACCCCTGATCCGTGACCTCGTGGCGAACGATGTGGTCAGCATCAACGGCATCATCAACGGCACCACGAACTACATCCTGACCAAGATGGCGCAGGAGGGACAGGACTTCGGAGTCGCCCTATCCGCCGCGCAGGATCTGGGATATGCCGAGTCCGACCCCACGAATGATGTTGAGGGCATAGACGCTGCATACAAGCTCGCAATCCTCTCAACCCTCGCCTTCCGCGCCCGCGTTACCGACGCCGATGTGTACAGCGAAGGCATAACCCATCTGACGGCGCAGGACTTCCGTTACGCCAGCGAGCTAGGCTACGAGATCAAGCTGCTCGCAATCGCAAGCAAGACCAATGGCGCCGTGCATGTGCGCGTACATCCTGCAATGGTGCCTTCTGACGTGATGCTGGCAAAAGTTGACGGTGTGCTGAACGCCATAGAGGTGCAGACCGACCTTGCCGGACGCGTGCTATTCCACGGTCGTGGCGCGGGCGACATGCCCACCACCAGCGCGGTCCTCGCTGATGTCCTGGGCATTGCGCGCAACCTTGTCAGCGGTGTTGAAGCGCCGCCGCTGCCATCTCTCGATGCCGATGTGCATATAAGCTCAATGGACGACCTAGAAACGAAATACTACATGCGTATGAATGTAATTGAGCGCCCCGGCGTCTTCGCGCAGATACTCAAGGTGCTGGGCGACCTAGACATCAGCATCGCCTCCGCCATCCAGAAGGAGACGGACGACACAGCCCGCCGCGCCGAGATAGTCCTGATGACTCACCGCGCGAAGGAACAGTCCGTGCAGAACGCGCTGAAAGCCATCGACAAGCTGCAGGTCGTCAACGAAATCGGCAGCCTCATCCGCGTCGAAGAGTGGGACTAAAAGGCTTGAAATGCTCTCGCAGACTTGCCAGACAGCATTCTTGCTCCTGCTACAATATTTTTATCCCATCGTTAGGAGAGCAACTATGGCAAGGACCATTAGAGCCAGTTTCGAAAACGGCGTGTTCACGCCTTTAGAACCTCTGACGGACATTGAAGAAGGTGCATTGTTTGTCCTCAATATCGAAATGGCAACGCCCAATTGGGAACCGGAAGGGACTGAACACCGGAGCGCTCCCGACGATGATCCCAAGAGGCTTAAGAAAATTCTCGCTGAAATGGAAGTCAAGGACTACCTAAGAAGTAATAATTTATGATTATCCCGGACATCAATTTGCTAGTTTACGCTTACGACAATGGGGCGGCGCACCACGACATCGCTCGACAATGGTGGGATGGGTTGCTTGGTGGTGAAGAAAAAGTTGGCTTGCCCTGGAGCGTAACGACAGGGTTCGTGAGATTGATGTCCAACCCGAGAGCGGTGAGCATCGCGCTTTCCCCCGTAGAGGCTGCCGATTATGTGATTGCCTGGTTCCAGCGCAATCACATCGTGCCCCTCAATCCGGATACTACTCACCTGGAGCACTTCAGCCGCAATCTAGCCGTTGCAGGAAGCGGAACTAATCTTGTGTCCGACGCGCATATCGCAGCATTGGCGATAGAGCACAGCGCAGAAGTCCATTCTAATGATTCCGATTTCAACCGATTCCCTGGTGTTCGTTGGAGCAATCCTCTGCAGCAATCCGGCGCCTAGCACAATTGCCGTTAATCTTGGGGCTGAAACTGACGGATATGTGACACTTGGACTTCGCAAGCATCCTCAATAACGAGATTACCCACCTTGTATTCGCGCTGATTGCTGGCGTAGCCGTGATCGTGGCGGTAGTTGCGCTGCTGATGGTGCTGAGTCAGCGGTTCAGAAAGTAAGCGCTAGAGCATGAGATTGAATGCGGATGCTGCCCGGAAAATCTCCCGCCTGACTCCTTCCGACGCTGACGAACTGCTGCAGTTCATCCGTCAGATTCAGCAGGACGCCCCTTTGCGCCCGGTAACCATCGTCGGGCCAAGCAACTACGCGCACCTCTCCTTACGCCACAGGCTCGGACGCTCCGGAATCGCAAACGTGCGCTTCATGGTCTTTGAACGCATCGCCGAGCTGCTCGGCGCGCCGTCGCTCTCCGCACTGGGCAAGCGTCCCATAACGCCCATAATCAACAGCGCGATCGTGCGCGAAGTCGCCTCCGAAGCGACGGGCATGCTGGGACCTCTGCGCGACCATCCGTCAACGCACATGAGCCTGCGCCGCACATTCCGGGAGTTGCGCCACGCCAGCGAAGACGCTCTCGACAGTCTCGAACGGCAAGGCGGACTGCGCACTGAGACGATTTCTCTCTATCGTAAGTACAGAGAGCAGACCGGGGAATACTACGATGACGAAGACCTCGCGCAGGCAGCAGCTGAGATTGTCCGTAAAGGCGATTCCAGCGCGCTGGACGATATGGGTTCCATCGTTTTCTTCCGTGTGCGCGGTCTGACTCCATCGCAGACGCTTCTGGTTCAGGCGCTGGCGGATGCGGGCAGGTGCGCCGCCCTGCTTGGACTTACAGGGGACGAACAGGCTGACCGCGCCACGCACGCGCTGTCGGGCAACCTGGGTTCGACGCCGGATGCGCCACAGGCGAGCGATGACGCGCCCGCCGAAAACTCACACCTGCTTATTGCGCCTGACGCGCACCAGGAATTGCGCTGGGTCATTCGCCGCATTATGCAGCGCGCCGAAGACGGCACTCCCTTCCACCGCATGGCCGTGCTGTACCGCAAGGAAGAACCTTACGGCACCCTCATACGCGAGGAACTGTACCTCGCTGAAATACCAGTCGCCGGCCCCAACACCTTATCGCTAGCGGACACCGCCGTGGGCAGCACGCTCACAGGACTGCTCGGCTTGCAGGAAGCCGACTTTGCCCGAGACGCGGTAATGGCGTGGCTTACCGGCAGCCCGCTCAAGCCGCCGCCCGGAATAGATGCCCCGTCATTCAACCCAACCTTGTGGGACACGATTTCCAAGAAGGCTAAGGTGGTGCGCGGCGCGGACAACTGGCAGCAGCGCCTCACCCAGTTCGCCGAAAGACAGTCGGAAGATGCCGCGAAATGGGCGGACCAGGGCGAGATGTATGAGGCGCGCGTATTTCGCATTCGTGCGGACGTTGAGGTGGCGCGCCAGCTACTTCGCTTCGCTGCCGAACTCATCGAGGCGGCAACGCCGAAAGCCAGCGCGTCATGGTCCGAATACTCGGCATGGGCGAAGAACCTGCTCGACGGCTACCTGCTCGACTACGACAGACTTCCGCCTTCTGATCGGCGCGCCTACGACCGCATCGATCGCATCCTTGAAGAGTTGCGGGCAGCGGACGACATCTCGACTAACCCAACTTTCGATGTCTTCCGGCGCGCGCTCAACGAGGCTTTGCAGGCGTCGGTCGGCCACCTGGGTTCGGTTGGTCAGGGGGTATTCGTCGCGCCATTCAGGACTGCGGCGGCGATGAACTTCGATGTCGTGCATCTGGTCGGCATGATCGAGGGCGCGGTCCCGCCCGCCGGTCGCGACGACCCGCTCATACCAGAGCGTGACCGCGAGCGCGCCGGCGGTTCGGACGCAGGACTTCCACTCCAGCAGCAGCGGAAAGACGACGAGCGTTATGCCTACCTTGCCGCGCTTGCCACCGCGCCGGAGCACACGCTCTCATATCCCGTTGCCGATCCTGCGGCGCAGCGCGAGAACTTCCCCTCACGCTGGTTCCTGGAACGGGCGTCTAAACTTGAAGGCACTCCCGTTTTCTCATCCAATCTGCCGCAGCTGAGTGGCAGACCCTGGATAACCGTAATCACATCTATGCGCCACTCGCTGGAGACGGCGCAAAACAGCGTTCACGCGGATGTCAACGACTACAACCTGGGACGCCTCAATGCTTGGAAGTCTGCAGGACTGCGCGTAGATGATCACCCGCTCAGCGGCGACGGGGTGCTTGCAGATTCCATGCGCTTGGGCGGCGCCAGGTTCGGCAGGCAATTCACCGAGTGGGACGGCAACCTCAGCGCGGCGAGTGCGAACTTTGATAATATGCTGACCGGTCGCCCGCTGTCACCCACCAGCCTCGAACGCTGGGCGAAATGCCCCTTCAGCTACTTCCTCGGCAGTGTGCTGCGCCTCAGTGCCGAGGACAGCCCAGAGGACATCTATGAGATTCCGGCGATGGAGCGCGGGCTGCTCGTGCATGAGATTCTCGAAGAATTCATTGATGCCGTGAGCAAGCAGGGCAGTATGCCCAAGCCGCAAGAAGAATGGAGTGACCCGCAACGCGCGGAACTGCTCAAGATTGCCGAAAAGCACTTTCTGGATGCGGAAGCGCGCGGTATAACCGGAAAGATCGTGATGTGGCAGATCGCACGCGACGAGATTCTGATAGACCTCGAAGCCTTCCTGGACGCGGACTCGCAGGTGCGGCAGCAGTTCGATGTATCTCCAATGCTCTCGGAGGCGGAATTCGGCATCAGTCCGCAAGGCTGGCAGCCCGCCGATTTTGCCCTGCCCGACGGCACGCGAATCGCATTCAGGGGCAAGATCGACCGGGTCGATGCCGACAACAGCGGCAAACGCGCCCTGGTGCTGGACTACAAGACCGGCGGCTCAAGGTCATACAGCAAACTGAAAGACGACCCCATAGACCGTGGTCAACACCTGCAACTCGCCATATATTCGCTCGCGGCGCGACAGGCGCTCGGCGACGACACTGAGGTCAGCGCTGCCTACTGGTTCGTCACGAGCGCAAACAAGTTCGAACTATTGCCATCGCCGGCCGTCAACATTGGCGACGAAAGCGTGATGGAACGCTTCAGCGAGGGGATGTCAACCATAGTGGGGGGCATACGGCAGGGACTATTCCCGGCAAACCCTGGCGACCCGGGCTGGGGTGGCTTCGCCAACTGCAGGTTTTGCGATTTCAAAACCCTATGCCCATCGAGGCGTGATGTGCAGTGGCAGCGTAAGAGTGGCGCAACGGAACTCGCCGATTATGTGAAACTGTCGGAGGACGAGCTCAATTCCCAGCAAGTAGATTAATGATAGATATAGCGAGCACAGCAATAACACCGACAATCAGACCCCACAACTGGGCTTTCATGAAAGTCAGCTCTTTCTCCAGATATGCCAGCCTAGTCTCGTTACTTGCCACCCTTTCTCCCAGTACTCTTTCATATTGTGGAGAATCCATTGATCACTCACTTTGCGTGATGGAGGCCTGAGCAGGCACCAAGCCCGCACCGGTTCCATAATTCACGGTTTTAGAAATAGGCATTGTTGCCAGTGCCAGAACATTATAACATAATGAATAATGTGTGGAATAGTCGGCATTAGATTTCTCGACAACTGACTTCACGAATCTAACCGTAGTTTCTCCCTCTATTTCCCATTCTGTTGAACTTCTATGACATTCATACCGCAGGACAACAAAGAACGAAAGCGCATAGCAACCTCGCTGGACGAGACACTCTTCGTGGAAGCGGGCGCGGGCACCGGCAAGACCACGAGCCTTGTTGACCGCATTCTCGACCTCGTTGGCAGCGGCACGACCACGCTCGACAAGATTGCGGCGATCACCTTCACCGAGGCCGCCGCCGCCGAACTGCGCGACCGCATCCGCGCAGAGCTCGAAAGAGCCGCAGATGACAGCTCGCAACCCGACGAAATCCGTGAGCGCAACCGGCAGGGAGTCGAGCAGCTTGACCAGGCGGCAATCCAGACGCTGCACAGTTTCGCCGCCTCCCTCCTGCACGAGCGCCCGCTGGAGGCGGGACTGCCGCCCGCGTTCGACACGATGGACGGCATTGAGAGCGAGCTCGCCTTCGACGAGGCGTGGACTCAGTGGATTGACGCAGCCCTCGACGACCCTGAGCTACAACCGCACTTTCGGATGACCCTCTCGCTCGGCCTGAAGATCGGCGGACTGCGCTCGATAGCTCTGAAGTTCCACGATAACTACGACCTGCTCGCTGATGTTGCCTTCGATGTGCAGCCCGGTTCAGGCGCTGCGGCTTCTTCAGCCGTGCGCCTGCTCGTCGATTCCGCTCCCGAAATGGAGAGTCTTTGCCAATACTCGCGACTCGCCGAAGAAGACGCCCTGTACAGGCACACGCAGGCAAAACTCACGTCCATCCGCCAGTTAGCGGCGCTGGATCCGGCTTCGCCCGCTGCCGTCCGCCTGCTGTCACGCCTGCTACCGCTCAGACAGAGGGGTGGTCGCCAGTCCGACTGGGGCACGGATTCCGCCTCCGGAGAGAACGTCTGCAAGAGCCTGAAAGCTCTGCTACTGGAACTGGACGCCGAAGCCAGAGATGCTATCGCCGAGACACGCACCGCCGCGCTGATGCCCCTGCTGAACGCGCTCAGGTCGTTCACGCTCGACTACGCCGGCACGCGCAAGGCACAGGGCCGTGCGGGATTCCATGACCTGCTCGTATGGACGCGCGATATGCTCCGCGACAACCTTGATGCCCGCGACCACTTCCGCCACCGCTTCTCCCACCTCCTCATCGACGAGGCGCAGGACACCGATTTCATACAGGCAGAGATCGCCATGTTCCTCGCCGAGGACGCCGACCCTTCCACGCCTGACAAAGACAGGCCGCGCGAATGGAGCGACATAACGCCGAAGCGCGGCAAGCTATTCGTGGTCGGCGATCCCAAGCAGTCGATCTACCGCTTCCGACGCGCCGATGTCCGTCAGATGCGCCGCCTGCAGGAGCGCATGGGCGGCGAGACGCTGAAGCTCGTGCAGAATTTCCGCTCGCAGCGCCCCATAATCGACTGGGTGAACACGCTATTCGCCGTCTGGATGGCGCAGGACAGCGGCGATCAGGCAGAGTACACTCCCATCAATCATCGCTGGACGGCAAACATAGGACATAAGGCAGCGCCGCGCGTGTGGAAGCTGGGAGACGAGTCTGAAGGGAAGATAGACGCTGTACGCCGCAGAGAAGCCGCCGAAGTCGCGATGCTGCTCCATCAGGTCGTCGGCGAGCAGTGGCAGATCCTTGATCGCTCAGCGACTGATGCCGATAATACGGAGCGATACAAAGACGCCGCATACTCAGATATCTGCATCCTGATGCCCACTCGAACCGCGCTCCGCACACTGGAACTCGCGCTTGATGACGCCAATGTTCCCTACCGGCTGGAGGGCGCCTCGCTCTTCTTCGAGACGCAGGAAGTGAGCGATCTTCTGAACTGCCTGCGCGCAATCGACGACCCATCGAATGAAATAGCGATCGTCGCCGCACTCCGCTCCCCTGCCTTCGCCTGCACCGATGTCGAACTACTGCAGTTCCACCAGGCGCGCCGTACCTTCAACTATCTGTCTAATCAGGGAAGGCGGCGCTCAGCCGACGATAGCGTCAACAAGGTTTCAGACGCCCTCGAAGTGCTGCGCGATGCCCACGAAAAGCGCATGTGGACTGCCACCGCTGCACTCATCGACGGATTCATTCGAGACCGCCTGCTCATGGAATCCGCCATAAGCCGTCCGCGCGAACGCGAGCAGTGGCGGCGCTACCGGTTCCTCGTGGAGCAGGCGCGCGCATTCGCTGCGGCGGGCGGCAACTCGCTCCGAGCCTTCCTCGAATGGGTGCAGCGGCAGGCCGATGAAGGCGCCCGCGTAACCGAGACCCCTGTGCCGGAGTCCGACGAAGAAGCGGTTCGTATTATGACCGTGCATGCCGCCAAGGGCTTGGAGTTCCCGGTTGTACTCCTGACCGGACTGAACAACAGCGCCCCATCCCGCGTTGATAATGTCATATTCGATGCCGGTGAAGTTGAGGTCGGCGTCGGCAGCGGAGTCAACGAGTTCCTTACGGCGAACTACGCAGAGTTGAAGGAGCGCGAGAAAGCGCTCGAAGAGCAGGAGCATGTCCGACTGCTCTATGTGGCTACGACACGCGCCCGCGACCACCTCGTTCTCAGCATGCACAGACCGGACAACAGGAACTCCGGGTTGGACTCAACACAGATAACCGAACTGCTTGAAGACCACGATGACCTGTGGGAGCAGGTGGAGCTACAGCCGCAATACCAGGACCAGGTGATGGCGCAGGATGCACGGGAAGCGGCGCAGTCCCAACAGCCATTCGACCACACCGAACACACCATCGAGGCACGCGATGAATGGCTGCTCAAGCGCGGCGAGGTGCTGTCCGTGCAGGGCAGGCCCGCATCCGTCGCTGCCACATCACTCGCTGGCGCATCAAAGGACGAGGCGGATGCCGACATCGTGACGGAAGAATATCAGCCGTCAAGGCGCGGACGCGGTGGCGCACCACTCGGCAGGGCAGTGCATGCCGTCCTGCAGACGATAAACCTTGAAACAGGTGACGAAATAGAAAACACCGCCAACGCCCAGGCAACTGCCGAGGGCATACCGCAGATGCACTCCAGGATAGTCGACCTCGCGTGGACGGCCGTCAACAGTGACATAGTGCGCCGCGCGATATCGTCCGGTAACTACTGGCGCGAGGCGCACATCGCCGCACCTATCGGCGAGGGCGTGCTAGAGGGCTTCATAGACTTACTATTCGAGGAAGACGGCGAGTTCGTAATCGTAGACTACAAGACCGACGACATTAACGCTAACGCCGCCGAGTACATCGCCACCAACCGCTACCGCGAGCAGGCGGGCAGCTACGCACTGATCACCGAAATAGTCACGCAGAAGCGCGTCAAGGAAGTGGTCTTCCTTTTCCTGAGCCCCAGGAAAGAAGAGAGCATGCCCGACCTGGGCGGGCTGAAGGCGGCTGCGAAGAGCGCAGCTGAGCGGCACCTCGAAAAGCACCAGAACTAGGCTCTGTGTGCCGCAAGGGCTTCAGTCGCCGTACGCTCCAGGAAATCTTCGGACTCTGGACGGCTGAAGAGTTCGTCCCACTTCTGCTCAGATTCCAGCTCTGCTAACAGAAAGCGAGCGAAGGCTTCCTGCCGGTCTTCAGGTAGTTCTGCAGCTTTGTCAAAAGCCTGTTGAAGAATCTCAGTCATAGTCATGTTTACGTCCTGAACGCATGGGGTCTGCAAATAGGGTCTAACATGTCGTGCTGGCTGACAGGATCTTCTATTCTGCCCATCTTGGGCATCCTGTTAGCTCCCCTCCCAGATACTCCCCATCTGCCACATGTCGAACGACGCCAGCCGTGCACTGCTCCCCCGCGCGAACAACGACACGCCGCTGCTGTCCTCGCGCTGCGGATAGACGCGCACCGTCAGGCACTGCCGGTCGTTGGCGAACACCTCCACGATGCTGCGGTCAACAAATACCCGAAGGTGCAGCGGTTCGCCCGGCGCCATCTTAATGGGCCCCGTCTCAGGCGTGCGCGCGAACACATCGGGATTGACCGACCCCTCGGAGATGTCGATCTGCAACGAGCTGGTGTCGAAGCGGCGGTTGTCCTGCGGATAAAGCGATATGCGCGTCCGTTCTGCACCGTCCGGCGAGCGCAGCACATACAACCCCACTTCACGAGCGTCTCCTGGCTCGATAGTCGCCTGAATCTCCACAGCCTTGCCGCCGATGCCCTCCAGCACGACTTCTTCATTTGCCGGAATGTCCATCGGTTCGACCTTCTTATGGTCATGCCGCAGCGACTCTACATCACCCGCGACCGACATCCCCAGCGTTCCGCCTTCCGCCAGCCAGTAGTAGCGCGGTAGCGACATGATGTCGTCCCAACCGGCGGGTGGCTTGCCCTCCTTCACATTGAAGATCGCCGTGAACCGCCCATCCGGACCGATCGCAGCCGACGGCGCGTGCAGGCTGCCGACCGTGTAAGAGCCGTAGTTGATTCGCCGGTGGAAGTCGGGCGAAAACTCCTGCGTGTCAGAGTCGTAGTCGCCGACATAGCAGCGCCCCGAACGCTTATGGCTGAATAGCAGCAGCATGTGCTTGCCGCTAGGGTTGCCCTCGATGTCGCTCAGCGGCCAGAACACCGGCACCGCCTGGTCCTCGCCGCGCTCCGCGAAGAATGTGTCCTCTAGCAGCGCGCCGATGTGCTCCCACTCCGCCAGGTCCTTCGATCGGAAGAGGTGGTCAATCCCCTGGCAGTCCTCCCCACGCACGCCGTCCTTGTAAGTGCCTGACACCGAGTAGTAATAACCGTCGTCCTGCTTCCAGATGCACGGGTCGAACACGCGATACGGCAGACCGTTATCGTCGATCGGAACGATGGGAATGATCGGGTTATTCGGATGCTTCGTCCAATTAAGCAGCAGCGGATCGGACGCCGTAGCGATGGCATTGCCCGACTCCGTGCCGTGATAAATGGCGATGACTCGGTCGTCCTCCACCAGATTCTGCCCGCTGTAGCAGTCCTTCTCCGTATCCGGGTACAGCGCAAGCGGCAGGTCGCGCCAGTGAATCAGGTCGTCGCTTACCGTATGCCCCCAGTGAACGCGGTCCTCCGCGCCGCCGGGTCTGTACTGGAAAAACAGGTGCCACCGCCCCTGCCAGAAACACAGCCCGTTCGGGTCGTTCATCACATTCTGCGGCGGCGAGAAGTGGTAAGCGGGCCGATACGGGTCGGACGACAGACGCCGCCTCGCCTCTGCGAACGCCTGCAACTGCGAATCCGACTCCAGCGCGCGAAGCTGCTCGTCGAGCGTGGCTGGGTATGTGGGCCCTGACAGTGGTGGGTAGTTGGTGGTGGTCATGTGAACACAATCCTGATGCCTGATTGAGCCTAAAAGCAAAGGCTGGCATCCCCATCCTATGACAAGAAATGCCAACCTTCAATGGAACCATTTATTGCCGCTACCCATTCCGACCGTCTGCCGAATATACCAACCTAAGGATCAGAGCCTGAACCGTCTGCCGCGGAATCCGAGGAAGAAAAGGCCTACCACCAGCCCCGCGAAAGATACTTCTGTGTTTGATAGTCCTGCATTACACCCCGCACCCGTAGGTTCTTCGGTGATCTTCGGCTCAGCGTTCTCCACTTGATCGGCTGAGCTCGAAGGAGAGGGTGTCGCTTTCAAGACGCTCTCAGAGATACTCGGTTTAGGGGTTGCTTCTATGACACTTTGAGATGTTCCCGGCGTTGGCACGGCTGCCTCTGCAACCGGGGACGGCACTTCGCTCGATGCATCATCGCGTGCTTCAGACGCGGAAGCGACCGCAGTTGGCTTCACCTGGATGTCAGTGGAGGGTACGACTTCTATCAGGTCAATAGGAACGGTCGGAATGGGCCCGACAGTTCCGGGCGTAGGACTTTGTCCCTCTCCAAGCGCCTCCAGATCATCTTCCGCCTCGGACAGCGAGCTAGTTCGGCTACATATATTTACTGTGACAGCGTTGCGCGTATAAACGAGGTATTCTTCGCCTTCCACAAATCGGAACCCACAGCTTGCGTCACTGCGCTCCGTCGTGAGGTAGAAAGTCTGGTAGTCATATCCTTTCCAGATCGTCCGCACGTCAAACTCGACCACTACCGGATCGGCACTTGACCAAGTTCCGTCAAGCCTCTCATATTTGCGCACCGATACGACCTTGCCCCCAAAGACCATTGCCGACTCTTCCAACGCCTCGGAAGGCGGTCCCGGCTTAATGCAGGAGCACGCGTAACTTGGTTCGGGGAACCTGAGACTGACTCCAATCAGGGAAAGTACCAGCGCCACACATATTGCTGAGGCGAGCACAGTTCTCATATCACCCTCCCATGTGCGCCCGGCGACTCTGAAGCAGAAAGAAAAGGCGTGCGCTGTTCAGCGCACGCCTTCTCCATTCTCAACTTAGCCAGTCATCAGTCGTCGCCGTATAGGCTACTTCCGAGCTGCGGACAACCACGTTGGAACCGCGCTCCCTCCCGTTCAGGAAGGTGCTCTAATGGTCGGGGAGACTGGATTCGAACCAGCGACCCCCTGCACCCCATGCAGGTGCGCTACCAAACTGCGCTACTCCCCGGCCAGTCATGAGAATAGCACAGCGTATAGGCGCCTTCAAGAGAATCGCAGCCCTCCTCTCCTAGCCCGTCCCCGTTGCCCGCAAAGAGTGCCTCTGCATGAAGTTCCGCTTTTGTGCTGTTCTGTCCACCCGACACGCGAAGGGCACATGATTCTTATGGCGCGTGATACAATGGCGTTCTGGGAAGCTATGAACAACGGAGGAATGGCATGACCAACACAGTTGAACTAACTCTGGACGACGTTTACGAGGCCCTTAGAGATGTGTACGATCCTGAGATTCCGGTAAACATCGTTGACCTCGGGTTGGTGCGCGATGTGTCCCTGGTCGAGGGCAACATCGATATGAAGATGACCCTCACCTTCGCAGGCTGCGGCATGGGCCCCTACATCGCACAGCAGGCGGAGTGGCGGCTCGCAGAACTCGAAGGCGTGGACGACATCAACGTTGACCTCGTATTCGACCCGCCCTGGACGCCCGACGAGATCACCGAAGAGGGCAAGAAGCTGCTGGGTCTGGACTAAGAGAGTCCGCTAGCTAGTACCCAGCCGGTCTGTGCGTCAGCAATTCGGTCAGTCTACGGCTAGCCTTTGGCCACCTATGACGGACCGATGCATCGCCGCGCCGAAACACTTTAGGATTGAGGATAACTCATGACGATGAATCCGCAGCAGGCGGCGCAGGCACGCCAGCGCATAGAATCAATGCGACGCCAGTTCGAGCAGAAGCGGCAGGTCACTGACGCGCTGGCGCAGATCGGCCACAAGATCGGCGTGTACAGCGGAAAGGGCGGCGTCGGCAAGACGACCGTAGCCGTGAACCTCGCCGCTACCCTCGCGCACGAAGGGTACAGTGTCGGCATCCTAGATGTGGACATCGACTGCCCGAATGTCGTGCGCGCTATGAAGGTCGCCGAGCGCCCGCAGGTAGGCCAGGACAACAAGATGCTGCCGTCCGAGCGCTTCGGCGTCAAAATCATGTCCATGGGCTTCTTCCAGCAAAACGAGGAAGAGGCGATCATCTGGCGCGGCCCCATGGTACACAACGCCATCAACCAGCTGCTGCAGACGACCGAATGGGGCGAGCTCGACTACCTCGTCGTCGATCTGCCGCCCGGCACCTCCGACGCACCCCTGACAGTCATGCAGAACCTCGAACTCGACGGCTTCATCGTTGTGACAACCCCGCAGGAACTCGCCAAGATCGACGCCAAGCGTTCCATCAACATGATCCGCAAGCTGCAGGTCAAAGTACTCGGCGTCGTCGAGAATTTCTCTGGCGAAATCTTCGGCAGCGGTGCCGGCGAGGAGCTGGCGAGCGAACTCGGTCTGGACTTCCTCGGCAGCCTTGACCTGCGCCCCGACTACCGCGACACCTCCAAGCCGACCGTCCTCCTGAGCAACGAAGTGCTGGGCGAGTATTCCGGCATCGCTGAGAAGGCGCGCGCCGCACTGCAAGGGGGATGATATGGGTGAGACGAGCAGCAAGGACAACGGAATAGCAAAAAGACCTCTTTATGTCGAGACTGATGAGATTCAGTCCAGGCTGCCGGAGTTGCTTATATGTCTGCTTGATGGCGAGACGGTGGTGATCAGGCATCACGGCAAGAATATCGGGTATCTGATGCCGCGGGACGAAGAGCGAGAGCGAGAATTGCGCGAACTTGCTGAGGCGTCAGCGGAGCGGTTTAGAGAAGCAGTTGAGAAATGGCCTAAGACAAGGATGGCTAAGGAAGAGGTTGCTGAACCTGCCCAGACGCGTGAGTGATACTTAGTTGTTCGTTATCGATGCTTCGGTTGCTTCCGCGTGGATACTGGACGACGAATCGGACCCGTTTGCCGACGAGGTTTATGAAATAGTCCAGGCAAATGATGGATTTGTCCCGCAACATTGGCACTTTGAGATACGCAACACTCTGCTCATGGCAGAGCGGAGAGGGCGCATTGCTTCAGAAACGATCGGCCTGCGCCTAAACAGACTGGGACAGCTGCTGATACGTACGGACCTATCGCCCGATCTCGATGCCACCATCAGTTTGGCACAAACGCATCATCTGACATTCTACGACGCTTTGTATCTGGAGTTGGCATTACGCCGAAACATACCTCTCGCCACTCTAGATAACGCCCTCGCCCGCGCCTCCAACCACGAAGGCCTGCCCGCGCTTCCATAGCCGTCAGTGTGTATAATTGCTCCCACACGATTTGTTCACCACGACGCTATGGAGGATTTTGCATGTTCTACAGGCTATACACGGGCGAAGACGGACAGTCCCACATGGACGAAAGCTATGAGCCGCCGGAGGTTCAGGACGCAACCAGCATCGTTGTCCGCAAGCAGGAGGTCGGCTACTTCATTGATTGGCATCCCGCCCCGCGCAAGCAGTACATCATCACGCTGGCTGGCAATGTCGAGATCGGACTGGGCGATGGCACGGTTTACACGCTCGGCCCCGGCGACATGATGCTCGCCGAAGACCTGACCGGACAGGGGCACACAACAAAGGCTGTGGGCACCGAAACGCGCGTGTCTGTGGCTCTTACGCTGGACTAACCATCCCTCCGGGGACTTTTCATTCCCAATGACGTGTGTCTGTTGCCTGTCCGCTGCCTGCCTGTTTTGACGGCTTGGCTGGAGTGGGAATATACTTACGCCAATTGAGATTTACGCCACTAGCATCTGGGAGCGAGACCGTGAGCTACGAAGACATCGTTGTTACCAAAGAAGACGGAGTCGGCATCATCCGACTGAACAGGCCGAAGGTGCTGAATGCCCTTAGCAAGAGGCTCTATCGCGAGGTGGATACTGCCATCACGGAAATGGAAGAGGACGCCGACATCAAGGCGGTGATTTTCACCGGCACAGGCGACCGCGCGTTCTCGGCGGGTGCGGACATACACGAGCAGGTGCGAGACGCGGAGAACCCGCCCCCACCTGATCCCGCACGCGCCGAATACTCCTGGCATGTCGCCGCATGCACAAAGCCAACCATAGGCGCTCTCAACGGGCTTTCCTACGGCGGCGGCGCGGTCATGGCGTCCAGTTTCGACATTCGAGTCGGCTGTGATCGCTCGCGCTTCCGCTTCCTTGCGGCGTCCTATGGCCGCGTGAACTCCACCTGGACGCTGCCCATGCAGGTCGGCTGGCCCAAGGCAAAGGAACTGCTTTTTACCACATGCGTGGTTGAGCCGGAAGAGGCGTACAAGATCGGTTTGCTGAACCATCTTGTATCCGTCGACGAGCTTATGCCCAAGGCGATGGAGATTGCGAAGCAGATCGCCGCCAACGATGCCCGCATGGTGCAGGGCATCAAGGAGCTGATGATCGACGATGTCGGCGAGGGCTGGCGCTGGATGCACGACAACGAGTCGGCGGCGCAAAAGGGCAAGCTTGCCCCCACACCGGTCGAAGAGGGCTTTGCAGATTTCCTGGAGCGCAAGGGACGCAAGGACGCCTAGCCCCTGGCAAGGCTATATACGATATGGGGACATTCAGCGTACCGATAAGCATCGGCGATCCGCAGGGCGAAAACTCGATAGAACTCGACGCCCTTGTGGATACGGGGGCGTCTATAATATCCGTCCCAGCTTCTCTACTTATCAACTTGGGCGTCAAGCCCGCAGCGCAACACCGATTCCAATTTGCTCAAGGCGGTACGCGAAACCTTGATATTGGCGAAGCGCGAATACGGATAAATGGGCTGGAAGTGGGCACATTAGTGGCGTTCAACGACGAAGGGACGCCCGTGTTGCTCGGCGCACTCGCGCTTGAAGCCCTGTTCCTTGGCGTTGACCCGGTCGCGCAGAGGCTAGTTCCCGTGGATGGGCTCATGATGTCGCCATTCATGGTAGATTGACACAATTGACTGCAAATGACGAAAACCTAGAAGGAACTGCGAGAGGACTTACGCCGATGACATCTGCAAACGGAAAGCTAAACACACCGCTAGAGGGCATTCGGGTGTTGGACCTCGGACGCTATCAAGCAGGCCCCCGCTGTGCCCTGATGTTCGCGCGTATGGGCGCCGAGGTAATTAAGGTGGAGTCGGTTAGAGGTGACGAGAGCCGCGCCAACGGGCCGCGCGTTCGTGGGCAGTCTGCCTACTGGGTGCAGTACAACAGCGGCAAGAAGAGCCTCGCCATCAACCTCCGCACCGACAAGGGCAAGGAGGTCCTGCGCGACCTAGTCAAGGTCTCCGACATCCTTTTGCAGAACTTCCGCCCCGGCACCATCGACATCATGGGCTTCGGGTACGACAAGCTCAAGGAACTGAACCCGAAGATCATCATGATCAACGTCTCGGCTTACGGGCAGTATGGCCCCAACCGCGACAAGGTCGGCTTCGACCCCATTGGTCAGGCGATGGGCGGCCTGATGACCCTCACCGGCTACGGTGACCTGCCGCCGATCAAGACATACTTCCCGCTGATCGACCGCATCACTGCGCTGCACGCCTGCATCGGCGCGCTTGCAGCCCTGCGTGAGCGCGAAATCTCCGGCGTGGGACAGACGCTCGAAGTCTGTCTCGCCGACACCGGCTTCACCGTCAACGAAATCCCCATCTCCGCTTACCTGAGCGGAGGCGTGGAGACCGAGCGGGCGGACTCCGCAGTCGGCGGCGGCGGCACACCGTTCGGCGGCATGTACGAGACCGCGGACGGCTATGTCATACTCGCCGCCGGTAACGACAACATGTGGCCGCGCACCTGCGAAGCCCTCGGCCATCCCGAATGGCTGGAAGACCCGCGCTTTGAGACGCGTGACTCCCGCACCGAGCATGTGGATGTACTCGAAGAAGAGATCGGCAACTGGCTAAAGCAGCGCACCACGAAAAAGGCAGTTGACGAACTGTCGGAGCACAGCATACCCTGCGCCCCGGTGAACAGCACCGAACAGGCGGCAAACGAGCCGCAGCTTCACGAGCGCGACATCCTGATGGAAGTGCCCGACCCCGTGGCAGGCACGATGTGGGTCAGCGGCGAGTCCATCAAGTTCAGCCGCACGCCGATGGTAGTCGGCTCCGCCCCCACCGTTGGACAGCACACCCGCGAGCTTCTGGGCGACATCCTCGGCTACTCCGACGATCAGGTGCAGAGCCTTGTTGACGAAGAAGTTGTTGGCTCGGACGACTCTGTTTAGCGACGCAGGACGGTGCATACAGGACTAGGAACTAGAACTTTTGCAGACGATTGTTAACGACCCCGGCGACTTCTCCTATGTGATCGGGCCATACAAACGGCCCGTAGCAACCGTGTCGCCGGGCGAGACATTCATCGTCGAGACGGCGGACGCGTTCGAGAACCGGATCACCTCGCCCGACGACGACATCACGCAGATCATCACGCTGCCCTATGTGAACCCCTTGACCGGTCCCATATTTGTAGAGGGCGCGGAGAAGGGCGACACGATTGCCGTCACCATCCATTCCATCGAGGTAACGCGCAACTACGGTGTCAGCGCACTCATCCCTGAATTCGGCGGCCTCTGCGGCACGGTCTTCACGCGCACGCTGAACCCGCCCCTGCCGGCCCGCGTCATGCTGCACCCCATCAGCAACGGCGAAATCACCTTCTCGGAAGACCTCGACATCGCCGCGATACCCTACGAGCCGTTCTACGGCACCATCGGCACCGCGCCCGAACTTGAGGCAATATCCTCGCTCGCCCCCGGCTTCCACGGCGGCAACATGGATGCGGCGGATGTCTGCCCCGGCAACACGATCCACCTGCCCGTGAATGTCCCCGGCGCGCTGCTTCACATCGGCGACGGCCATGCCGCGCAGGGAGACGCGGAAGTCTGCGGCGTCGCCACCGAGATCCCCACGCGAGGCACGCTATCAGTTGAGCTCATCAAGGGCCATTATGTCGCCACGCCGCGAGTTGAGTCCGACGACTTCCTGATGACCGTCGGCAGCGCGCGCCCAATGGAAGACGCCGCCCGCATCGCATTCTACGAGCTCGTGATGTGGCTGGAATCGTCCTATGGCATCGAGCGGCTGACTGCCTATCAGCTCTGCTCGCAGGTCGCGCGCGTTCGACTGGCGAACATGGTGGACATACTCTATTCCGTCGTAGCCAAGTTCCCCAAGCGCTACCTGCCGCGTAGCTAAGCGATGGCGATGCCCGACTCCAATACTGCATACAAGCAGCCCACTGACGAGTACTTCGACGCAAACGGCGTGCGCCTGCACTACGCCGACTGGGGCGCGCCTTCGCCCGACGCGCCGGCAATGGTTCTCTTGCACGGTTTGCAGGACTGCGCCCGAAGCTGGGACATCTTCGCCGCCGCCGTCCGCTCCGATTACCATGTCATCGCGCTCGACCATCGAGGACACGGCGACAGCGCCCACGCCACGCCCGACACCTACGGCTTCCGCGACTACATCTCCGACCTTGAATCCCTTGTTTCGCATCTCGGATTGAACGACTTCATCCTCGCCGGACACTCCGCTGGCGCGCGCTACGCCTTCGTCTTCGCCGCTGAGCATCCTGAACTAGTCCATTCGCTGATGGTCGTGGACATTGATCCCGATGCCGTGAACCCCGATTCTCAGGGCATGTTCGTGCGCTACAACACCGAGTCAGACGAGTGGGACTCGCTTGAAGCCGTCGTGGAGAGGCTGCGGGACCGCCAGCCCCAGTCAACGGACGAGATGCTGCTGCACCAGGCGGAGGTGATGACCCGCGAGCTCCCCGACGGCAGGCGTGCGTGGAAGCGCGACCGCCGTCTCCTCGCGGCGTACGAGCGCCCCGACCTGTGGGAAGAGTGGGGTCGTCTCTCCGTACCCACGCTCATCGTGCGTGGCAGGCAGAGCAACCTACTGACGCACGAGGTAGCAGTACGAATGCGAGAAGCGATAGAAGGCAGCGCGCCGCTTGTGCGCCTCGCCGAGCTGGAAGGCGGCGGCCACTGGTTCTACCAGGAGTTCCCCGGCGCGTTCGAGATGACTGTGCGCTGGTTCATGCGCGACGTCAGGGACGCGTCCAAAGAGCGGGAGAGCGACGACAACTAGAGCCGTTGCCTATTCCGCGTCTTCCCAATCAGCCTCCGCACCGAGAATTTCCTGCGCCCGCTCCAGGTTGTGCTCATACACCAGCACCCGATGGGGAATGAACTGGATCATGCCCACTCCGCCATATCCGAATCCCAATGGTTGAGTATATGCACCGACGCCGTTCTCGCGAAGCAACTCGGCGACCATCTGCGCCTCCATCTCGTTCGGATATGTGGCAAATTCGACGGACTTGTCATTAGACGGCATTATCAGTTCGACCCCTTCAGATGAGCGGCTATCTCGTCGCGTATCGTGCTGATGCTGGGCTGTGGGCAGCCGATGACGCGCTCGTCTGCGCCCTCGTGCTTATGATGCGGCTCATGCGGCAAGCCAGGGTGACGCCCAATGTTGTCGTAGTGGAATATCGTGGCGTTGTCGGCGGTCATGTAGTGGAACGAGTAATCCACAAGCAGAGGCAAATCGTCACGGATAAGCACCTCCATATAGACATGCAGGTAACTTGGTCCAGAGAATATTATCATCGCTTGGAACTCGGCACTCGTTTCGCCCAAAGGCTCACGAGAGAATCGCTCTATCGCCGTTCCTCCTGCGGTCAAGAGAACATCAATCGAGCGTTCAAAGTATATTGCCAGAAGTGGTTCAAGCACTGGACTAAATGCCTGCTAAATCTTCCACTCTTCTCCAACGCCGCGGCTGGGTATCGATAATTTTTTGACACCATGCACTCTCGCCATGTACTTGCAATTCATTGCCCAATTAAGAAAGTCGTGAGTGCATTCTAGTTTGCGGTTTTTCCACTTTGTCGCAAACTCTTCCGAGGTCATCCCATACTTCGCCTCAAATTCGGCAAGCTCTTGTTCAATGTCCTTTCTGGTCAGCGTTTTGGCTTCGACTTTAACTTCCTGCCCGTTGGCTAATTTGAAAGTCCTGTACTGCTGCTTCTGATCAACCATCTTGCACCTGCCTATGGCTGCTGTTCTTAGCGATTAGGAAATGCGCGTCTGAGAACTACCTGCCAATATACCTCGGCTGCCGCTTCTCCACGAACGCCCGCACGCCCTCCTTGTGGTCCGCCGTCCGCCGCGCTATGTTCTGCGCTGGCCCCGCAAGTTTCAGGCTCTCCTCCAAATCGGTGTGCAGCGATTTCTGCACAAGCCGCTTTATCATCGCCATGGAGTATGTCGGCCCGTCCGCGATCCTTTGCGCCAGGTCAAGCGTCGTCTCCATCAGCTCGTCGTGCGGCGCGACCTTGCTGACCATACCGAGCCGGTACGCCTCGTCCGCGCTGACATTGTCGCCCGTGTACTGCAGGATAAACGTATTGCTGATGCCGATCATGCGTGGCAACTGCCAGCACGAGCCGTCCGCCGGAATTAGCCCGCGCCTGATGAAAGTCTCCGAGAAGCGGGCGTTCTCCGACGCGACCCGAATGTCGCACGACAGCGCGATGCCCATGCCAAGCCCCATCGCGTAGCCGTTCACGGCGGCAATGGTCGGCTTCTGCATGTTGTGCAGCGTCAGCGGCAGGAAGCGCACACCGTCCATGTAGCTCTCGCCCGAAGCTGCCGCTTCCCATTCGCTGTCGAGATACTCCCACGGCGTCTGGTCCTCCGGGATCGGCGACTCGTCGCGCTCCTCGTTCGCCTGGTTCATGCGCTTCACATTCGCGCCCGAGCAGAACGACGGATCGCGCCCCGTCAGCACCAGCGCCCGCAGCGTTGACGACGCCTCCAGACGCTCTATCTCTGCGTTGATCTCTGCAGCCATCTCGTCACCGATAGCGTTGCGCGTCGGAGCGTCGTTCATCGTAATGACCAGCACACCGCCGACTTCCTGCGTGTCAATAAATTCGAATCCCATTGTCTATCCTCTTATCCGGCTTCAGCCCTCGATCTTCGACTTCAGGCAGTTGAAGAACTGGTTCATCAGCATACGTGATGCGTTGCCCATCAGCCGCTGCCCCACGCGCGCCACCACGCCTGTAACCTGCGCGTCTCCAACCACCCCTACCTGCGTCCCGTCTTCGATGTCCGTGAAGGTGAGCAAGCCCTCGCCGCGCACGCTGCCGCCTCTGCCCCGACCCTGCACGACCATCCTGTACGATTCGAGGTGCTGCCTGTCGGCGATTGAAACGCTGCCGGTGTAGTTGCCGCGTACGGCTGCCACGCCCACGCGCATCTTCACATTGTAGGTGTCGTCATCAACAGGCTCGAAGCTCTCGCAGCCCGGTATGCAGCCTGCGAGCGTATCCGGCGACATCAGCATGTCCCAGACCTTCTCGCGCTCGGCGTCAATCGTGAATGTGCCTTCTACCTTCAAGCGGGAACTCCTATAAATTCAGAGCTGATATTGGTGAACCGAACGATGCAGATATGTGCTGGTGCCGCCCCATTCTAGCACACGGCGGCATGTAGCCCATCACAGCTTATCCTGTTATAATCGCCCAAAATCCGCAGGGTGAGGCAGCGCATCCCTCTTATGTGATGCAACGCACCCCGCTTACATTTGGGGCATTCACGAGCAAATGCCCGTAAGTGTCGGTTCACAACACTGGTTATTTTGTTTTGGGAGGATTTGTATGGGTCAGTCAATTACCGTAGAGGTCAATGGCACATCACATACCAGCGATGTGGAACCGCGCCTCCTTCTGGCGCAGTATCTCCGCGAGACGCTCAACATGACAGGCACGCACATCGGCTGCGATACCAGCAACTGCGGTGCATGCACCGTCATCCTCAACGGCAACGCCGTTAAGTCTTGCACCGTCTTCGCAGTGCAGGCGGACGGCGGCAAGGTTACGACTGTCGAGGGCCTCGCCACCAACGGCGAGCTACACGCAGTTCAGGAAGGCTTCTGGGAGGAGCATGGACTTCAGTGCGGCTTCTGCACGCCGGGAATGATCATGATGTCCTACGACCTGATCACCAAGAACCCGAACCCGTCCGAAGAGGAGATACGTGAGGGGCTTGCAGGCAACCTGTGCCGCTGCACCGGATACCACAACATCGTGAACGCGGTTCAGTACGCCGCCGAGAAGATGTCGTCATAAGAGTCCATCAGTCCATCAGTTGTTCAGTCTATCAGCCCCCTAAGTAGAAAGGCTGGAATGATAGCAACTAACTGGACTGACGCACCGACAGACTGAAATACCAGGAGGCTGAATAATGGTTACAAGTGCATTCGCATATCACGCGCCAACAAGCGTATCCGAAGCAGCACGATTGCTGGCTGAACACGGCGACGACGCAAAGCTGCTGGCAGGCGGCCATAGCCTTATCCCCCTGATGAAGCTGCGACTTTCCGAGCCCGGCGTTCTCATCGACCTCGGCAAGGTCGAAGGCATGTCCTACATCCGCGAAGCAGATGGCGGCGGCCTTGCGATAGGCGCGATGACGACCTACTCTGACCTGCAGTCCTCAGACCTCGTACAGAACGCCGCACCCGTGCTCGCGGACGCGGCAGGACAGGTCGCGGACGCGCAGGTTCGCAACATGGGCACCCTCGGCGGCTCCCTGGCGCACTCCGACCCCGCGGGAGACATGCCCGCAGTCGCCATCGCGCTCAACGCTGAGCTGGTCACAAGCTCCACCGGCGGCCATCGCACCATCGGCATCGACGACTTCTTCGTTGACCTGCTCACCACCTCGCTGGAGCCTAACGAGATTCTCAACGAGATTCGCATTCCCGCACTTGCGGCAGGCAGCGGCTCGGCTTACGCCAAATTCGGTAACAAGGCGTCGCACTACGCCATTGTCGGCGTAGCGGTAGTCGTCACCGTGGACGGCAGTGGCAACTGCTCAGGCGCCAGTATCGGCGTCACGGGTGCAGGCCCAACGGCAGTGCGCGCAAGCGACGCTGAGGCAGCGCTCGTAGGCAGCAGCCTCGACGACGACGCCATCAACGCCGCGGCAGGCGCAGCAGGCAACGGCATCGAGTTCAACGAGGATGTCCATGCGTCTTCCGACTTCCGCGCACACCTGACATCGGTGTACGCAGGACGCGCCATCCGCGCAGCAATCGCCAACGCCGGATAGACACAACCAACAGCGAAATAGAAAATGGGCAGGACTCTTAGCTATAGTCCTGCCCATTTCTGTCTTATCCGGTCATGCCGGTCTCAGCGCCGGTCCGTTCCTCTGGCTTGTTCCAGCAATTACAGCGCGTGCAGCAAACCCTCTACATCGACATGCTCGTCCAGGAGCGCAACGCTGCGCTTGAGTTTGTCAGGGTGGCTGAAGCTGCTGCTTTCAAGCAAATTATCCAGTCTTGCCATGGTGTCGAGAGTATCCGTCTGCACGAGGATGATCGGCGTCTCCTCCTGCTCCGCCTCATACTGCACATACTCGATTGGCGCAATACCCCCGGTCGCGACAAGGCAAGCGGTCAAACCCGGCGCGCTCAGAGCGGACATCTGCAGGTCGGGCCTGTCGCCACGCACTATGGCGGCGCGGTTGTCGTGAATGCCGTAGTAATACTCGCCGGGGTCGAGGCTCAATCCGCCCACCATCAGGTACTCCACCAGCGCGTCCTCTTCCATTTCCTCGCTGATCAGCTCGCCGTCAAGATGCGCCATGATCTGGCTGACGCTCACACCCAGCAGGCACCTGTCCTCAGGTATCAACCCTAGCACTCGCGCTCCCCGCATCGACGCCTGCGCCGCAATCGGCGGCACCAGGTTGGCGCGCGCCTCAGTCCCCATGTATTGCGTTACGCCGTTGATGATGTAGCCTATCACCCTTCCGCCATAGGGCGCGCCCGTCGTCAGCACCACTCCGTGCGACAGCGACGCATCGTAGCCTGCTACCACTAGCACCTTCGCATCCACATTGTCACATACGATCCGCCCCAGGGTTCCTGCCAGCCCGGTTGAGCCTTCCACGATAACAATGTCGTTCTCCGCAGACAGGCTGTTGATAAGGGCGCTGACTTCATCGAGATTCCCTGCCCTCACATCCTCAGCGACCGCGACCGGCCATCCTGTCGTATCCACCCCAAGCAGGTCGGCGTACATTTCGGCATCCGAATCATCCGCGTCATCGGCGACGGGCTTGATGGCGACAACTGACTTCGACTGCGCTCTCAGCAGCTTGGTCAGTGCCATGCACACCGCCGTCTTGCCTGCGCCCGGCCTGTCGGATACCACATATAGGATGCTCATTAACCGCTCCCGCGAGTTGCTTCACTGGCTTGAGGATACGCCTCCGCGATTATAACAAAAGGCGCGTGCAGCGTGTACTTTGTGCTAAAGTTAGTGGGGCGACTAATAATCATTCATACGTGCTATGGTTGCACCGACCTTGGAGTCTGGCTTCATTGCTCATCAGAGAGGTATACCATGACCACTCGAAGCACACTCAGACCGCAGATTGCCGATTACGCTCATCTGGAGCCGCTGCCCGATCCGGAGCGTGAGCCTGATATGCAGCAATCCGAGGGCATTATTTCCTTTCACGTCATCCTCAGAACTTTCTTCTCGCACAGGGACGACGTACTCATTTCAGGCGAAGGCTATCTGCGACACGAAGCGACCAATAACGCGGAACGCCTCGCTCCCGACTGCGTGGTGGCATTCGGCGTCAATGCGGAGGGCATAATTGCGCGCAATGGCTATGTCATAAGCGAGGTGGGCAAGCCGCCTGACTTCGTGCTCGAAGTGGCATCGCGCAGCACCGGGAGGCGGGACTACACCGTGAAGCGCGAAGGCTACGCCGGATATGGCGTCCAGGAATACTGGCGCTTCGACCATACCGGCGGGCGCTTCCACGATGCTCCACTGGCAGGCGATACACTCATCGACGGCAAATACGAGCGACTGGAGATACACGAAGAAGATGATGGCATGCTATGGGGACACAGCGCGGTGCTGGGTCTTGATCTGTGCTGGGATGACGGCAAGCTGCGCTTCCGAGAGCCGCTAACAGGCGAGTTCCTCCCCACGCCTGAGGAATTGCAATCTGAGCGCGATTCAGCCGAAGCCGAACGTAATGCCGCCGAAGCCGAGCGCGATGCCGCTGAAACCCGCGCCAACACCGAGCAGGCACGCGCCGAAGCCGCCGAAGCCGAGCTTTCCAGAGTTCAGGAACAGTTGCGGAGGCTGCAACAAGATTGATGCAAGTGTTAGGCTTCAAGCGTCCGATATTTGTGAGCAACCACGGTTCTCTTACACTCTTTATCCTGTGTATTCTTGTCGGCGCTTCTACAATTGGATGCAGCAACGCCCAGTCCGACGTACCGCCGGTCGAGCAGCGCGCGCAGGCCCTCAACAGGTCTATCATGTGCCCCGTGTGCCCCGGCGAGTCCATCGATCAGTCGCAAGTCGCGCTTGCCGTGCAGATGCGCGGCATCGTAAACGAGAAACTTGCGGAAGGCTGGTCCGACCAGCAGGTGCGCCAGTTCTTCGTCGAGCGATACGGGCCAAGCGTCTTGCTGGAACCGCCGACCAGCGGAGTATCGCTAGCTGTCTGGATTCTCCCGCCGGTTGGCGTCGTAGCCGCGATCGCGGTCTTCGTACTTGTGCTGCGCCAGATGCGCCGCAAACCCGCACTCTCTGACGGTGACGACTCCCAGGAATCAATATCGGATGATGACCTTCAGACCTACTACAATCGTATCGAGGCATCCGTGTCGGACACGGAAAGGCGGAATGAGTAGTATACGATACACACCGAACTCCATCGGCCAACGAACTGACTGACTGAAATACTGACCCACTGAAGGATTTTACATGGTTGACGCAGGACAGCTAGCGCTCGTAATCGCCCTCGTGGTGACGGCTTATGCCGTAATCGCCTCCTTCATAGGCGCACGGCAGCGAATCCCCGATCTGACGGCGAGTGCGCGCTACGGCTTCTATTCGGTTCCCGTGCTGCTGCTCGTATCCACGGCTGCGCTCATTTACGCCTTCGTCACGCGCGACTTCGGCGTGCGCTATGTCGCCGAGAACAGCAATCTCGCGATGCCGCACATCTACACATGGGTCGCCTTCTACGCCGGCAACGCCGGGTCGCTGCTCTACCTTGCGCTCGTGCTTGCGACCGTTTCCGCCATCGCCGTGCTGACGATTCGCAAGCGCCTCCCCCACACGACACCCTACGCGCTCGGCACGATGGCGCTGATACTGCTGTTCTTCCTCGCCATCATGCTCTTCCTCGCCAACCCGCTGGAACGCCTGCCGATTGCGCCCCCTGACGGGCAGGGCATCAACCCCCTCCTCGTACACTTCGGCATGTTCATTCACCCGCCCCTTCAGATGGCGGGACTGGTGCTTGTCGCGGTGCCGTTCAGCATTGCGATGGGTGCGCTTGCGGCGCGGCGGGGCGGACGCGACGAGTGGGTAGACCTCGGCAGGTTCTGGGGCATGGTCTCGTGGCTCGTCCTCACGATGGGACTCATGCTCGGCAGTTGGTGGGCGTACACCATACTCGGCTGGGGCGGATACTGGGCATGGGACCCCGTGGAAAACTCCGCGCTCATGCCCTGGCTGGCAATGACAGCGTTCGTACATTCCATAATGGTGCAGAAGCGGCGCGGCATGTTCCGCATGTGGAACATGGCGCTCATCATAATCGCATTCACGATGGCGCAGATGGGCATGTTCATCAACCGCGGCGGCCCAGTGCCCTCGGTGCATTCATTCGCGCAGAGCACGATGGGCTGGCTGTTCCTCGCATTCATGGCAGGGACGATCCTAATATCCATTGCGGTCTTCATCTGGCGCTACGACTCGCTTAGAAGCCGCACGCAGCTTGAATCGTTCGTCTCCCGCGAGAGCGCCTTCCTCGGGCAGAACATCCTATTTCTCGCGGTTGCCTTCGTCACGCTCTGGGGCACGATATTCCCCGTGTTCAGCGAAGCGGCAGATGGTTCAGTCATCACCGTCGGGCGTCCATTCTTCGACCGTGTGAACGGCCCAATCCTACTGCTCATCGTAATTCTCATGGGCATAGGCCCCCTGCTGCCGTGGCGACGCTCAACCACGCAGAGCCTCATACGCGCCCTCCGAATACCGGTCATTGCCGCATTCCTAACCATAGCGGTTCTGCTTGTTGTGGGAGTTCGCCAACCCGTCGCGCTCGTGGCGTTCGGTTCGGTGGGCTTGGCGCTCGGCGGAATCCTGACCGAGTGGTTCCGTGGCACGCGCTCCCGGCATAGGCGCGGTGAAGCGTATCCAACTGCGTTCCTCAACCTGCTGTCCGGCAACCGCCCGCGCTACGGTGGATACATCGTGCATCTTGGAATCTCGATGCTCGCCGTCGGCGCGATAGCCTCGTCGTTCTTCAGCGTGCAGCGCGACATCGCAATGATTCCGGGCGATGTCGCGTCCTTCGGCGACTACACATTCAGGTATGTCGGCGCCGTCCACACCGTGCATCCGGACAGGGCAGAATCCATTGCCGCATTTGATGTGTGGAAGGGCGAGCAGTTGACAGGCAGGATGGAGGCATTCCGCGCTTTCTACCCCACCTTCCGCATCGCCTCCACCAAGGGCGCGATCCGCAGCACGCCCATCGAAGACTTCTACATCGTGCCCTCCGAGTTCGGCGCCGACGATCAGGCGGTCTTCCGTGTTCTGATAAACCCTATGGTCTGGTGGATGTGGGCATCCGGCCCCATCATGGTTCTGGGCATTCTCGTCGGCCTGTGGCCCGCAAGACAGCCTGCGCCCGCTGTGGTCAGAGCGCCCGGTGGCGCACAAGCGGCGAGGGCGTAGCGTCATGCTTGTACTCATTGCCGTGCTGCTCGCGCTCATACCTGCCGTCATCATCGCCTACCCATTCCTGCGGCGCGGTGAGAGCAGAGAATGGCTCGACGACGAAAGCTCGCCTATGGCAACTCTGCAGCGGCGTTGGGAAGCCGCGCTCGACGGCATACGCAGCGCGGAACTGGAGCATGCCATCGGCAACTTGGCAGACGAAGACTATCGCTGGCTGCGCCGCCAGTACATGCGCGAGGCAGCAGTAGTCATGCGTGCAATGGAACTGGAGCATGAACAGGAAGAGGCGCTTCTATCGCAGATAGAAGTCGAGACCAGCCGCGTCAGGGCGCGTGTGCTAGGCGATGAGCAGGCGGCTGGCTGATTTTTCGCCAGTGGTGGGCGTCCTACCATTAATCGGAGTCGCTTTTTCGGTTTGCGCGACCGTTCTTTTCTGCACCGGGCATAGGCTCGTTGAACTCCCTACCCTCAAGCTCGGCTTTTTCCCTGCGCCGAAGCCAGTTCAGGAACTGTTCGCGCATTTCGGCACGGCCTTCCGCGCGCCCTTCCGCGCGCCCTTCTTCTTTCTGGCGCTCTTTCAGTGGCTCTATGAACTTCTGTCTAAGGTAATCTGCCGGCAGCAAAACCATACGCCCTACCTCCATGAAACTGATTATAGCAGTCGCGTACAAGACTCCTCTTGCGGTGCTCGACTCAAAAAGTTCCAGCCAGTCCCGCCAGCCGGAACAGGCCGCGCATCTGTCGAATAGCATTACGCTCACAATGGTCACGACAATTGTGACGCTGAAGATAGTGAAGTATATGTGCTGCCATCTTCTAGATGATGTTTCCACAGGCCTCCCATTGCATGTCGCAGATTTGCACTTCGCAAGCTGATTATACTACACACTCCTATTATTCCGCAGCAGGTTATTATCTTGCGATTGGAATGATAATTTGGTAGCGCCCATCATCCAAAACTGGTAACTTTGACATGCAATGATAATCGATTCCCGACAACGCCACGCCATCCCAACACTGCCGCTCATGCTCGCGGTAGCATGCCTCCTAGCGATCGCCGCGCATCAGCCCGCACTGGCGCAGCAGTCGCCGTTGTCCGTATCAGGGCAGGTCGTGAACGGCTCGCCCGAGTCCGGCAACCTCGTAGGACTGGCGGTTACCCTTCACATGCAGGGCGAAACCCTATACGAAAGCGAACTGGCAATTACTGACAACGACGGGCGCTTCGTCTTCGACGGCATCGTGTACGATCCCGCCTTCGTTTACGGCGTCTCAGTGCGGTATCAGGATGTGATCTACGGCACGGAAGTCAGTCTCGAGAACGGCGCACCGCCTCCCGTAACAATCGAGGTGTATGAAGCCGTATATGAGCAGGATGTAATTCGTGTCGGTTCAGCATCGCTGCTCTTCGCGGACGCCGACCGAGTAACCCAGACCGTCTCCGCCCTCGAAATCATAAAGGTCATCAACGACTCCGGTTACACATTCGTGCCCGGCTCCGGTGGCCCAATGAGCCTGCTGCGCTTTGGACTACCACCGGGCGCGGAAGGTTTGCAGGTGGACACGCGTCTGATCGGCGCGGACGTAGTGCAGGTGGACAGGGGCTTCGCGGTGATCGGCAACGTGCCGCCGGGCGAGCACGACATCCTGTTCACCTACGTCTTCCCTTACGATGGTACGGAGACGACCATCGAGAAGTCCTTCCCGTTCGGCGCGGACAACCTGCGCCTCCTCTCGCCCAACGAAGTTCTGACGCTGGCAAGTGAAGACATCGGCACACCCGAGTCCGTGGACATCGGCGAGCGTCCCTACCAGCTCATCGAGACGTCAGACATAGAGCGCGGCAGGCGCATCAACGTGCAGCTATCGGGGTTGCCGCGCAGCACGCTCGCCGACCGCGTGCAGGGAGCCGTCATCACCGCCCGGTACGAGTATGTCGCCCCCGCCCTGCTCGCCGTATTTCTGGCAGTCCTCATACCCTTCGCGATCATACGGCACAGGTCCAGAAGGGCCGACGCAGTTTGAAGTCCTTTCCCCCTTGATGGGGGAAGATTAGGATGGGGGTGAAATGCCCCATCCTGTTCATCAATGTTGTCTTAGGTTTTTCACCAAATACTCACAGACCTCGCGCCATTCCCGCCGGTTGCCGTGGATGTCCATGTAAGTGCCGCCAATCTCAAACGCGCCGTAGCCCTTATCAACATACCCTAGCCGCTCGTACAGCGCCCGCGCTCGCGTGTTGTCTATACCAACTGCAAGTCCAATCCGCCCGAAACCACTCTCTGCGGCAAGCCACTCCGCCTGAGCCAGTATCCGTCTGCCGATACCCTGTGACCGAAGTTCCGGCATCACGAACAAGTCCTCCAGATGGGCGCACTCTGAGATGCGCTCGACGATATAGGCATCCGTCGTGCCTCCCCAGCGCACCATCGTATGCCCGACCGGAATCTCGTCCAGCCACGCGATCAGGTAAGTCAGATGCCCGTCCTGTTGCTGCGTAAAGCGGTCGTGGTGTCGTCCTGCCAGCCGGTCCACATCGAGATGCTTGTCCAGAAGCCGGATTTCGGATTGCTCAAGCGGACGGATTTCTGGAGTTAAGGGAGTTGACATAGATGCACAACATGGCGTTTCTGATGCTACAATTCGATCCAGAAGGCATTAGACTTAAGTGGGAGCGAGTCAAAATGAAGGCTTACAAGCTGCAATTTGTCATGTACAACCCGTCCGAGTCAACTGAGCCGGACAAGTATATGGCCGAGATTCCTGCGCTCCCGGGATGCCGAGTCTGGGGCGACACCCCCGAAGACACTATCGACATTCTTCAGGATGTCGCTGCTGGCATAATTGAAACGCACATTGAGCGTGGCTACGACCTGCCCTTCCCGTAACTGCTACCAATTGAGGGGATCGCTAAAGTTCCTTCCCCCTCGATGTGGGAAGGCTAGAGCCTGCCCCTTCGAAGGCAGGGGATGGGGGTGAAAAATCCTCCCCATCCTGTACATCGATGTTAGCCTCACCCTACTTAATCAGCCTCTTCCGCATCTGCCGCGACGCCAGCCACACGCCTACAAGCAGGAACGCCAGCAGCTCCAGGACCCACAGCAGCATCCACGGCGTAAGCTCGCCGGCAAACAGCCCGCGCACCAGTGCCGCCGATGCAGTCAGCGGAAGCACCCACGCAGCGTTCTGCACCACTTCCGGCAGCCTGTCCAGCGGAAAGAACACGCCGCTAACCCAGAACATCGGCAGGATGAACAGCGTCAGGAAGTTATTGATCGAACCTATCGTGCTGGCTGTCGCCGTCATCACCATTGAAATAGCGGAGAACGTCAAGCCGACGAGATACGCCACCGGCAGCGCAAGTAGGGCCCACGGCGAGCTCACCAGCCCGAATATCGCCGCAACGAAGAGCACTGCCACGGCCGAGACCAGCCCGCGCGTCGCACCCCACAAGACCTCTCCTATTACGATGTCCTCCGGACCCAGAGGCGTGAACAGCATGGACTCATAGATGTTATGCGTCTCCATCCGCATGTACGCGCCGTACGAGGCGTCGAATGTCGCATGGAACATGGCGTATGAGGCGATGACGCCCGGCGCGAGGAAGTGCGGGTAGCTGACGCCCTCGCCAAGGTTGGATATATAAGCGCCCAGCCCGAAGCCCACGCCCAGCAGCAGCACGAACGGCTCCACGAAGAGGCCGCCCAGCTCGAAGCGCCACGCGCGGCGGAAGGCGTCAAGGTTGCGCTGCCACACGCGGAACCCGCCCCACACCGGCGTCCGCTGCACCATCGTCGTCATCGTTGCAAGTGTCGTCATATCACTCCGTAATAGCCCTACCCCTCGCGCAGTCCCCGTCCCGTCAGCCGCAGGAACAGGTCCTCCAGGTTACCCGGCCGCTGGAACATCTCGTATCCGTTCAGGCCGGAGTTCTCGTCCAGCGCAACGCTGTTGTCGCCGTAGAAGTACAGCGAGTCCCCACCATACTCGAACTCAAGGCCCTCGTCGGTGAGACGCTGCACGACGCCCGCCATGTGGATCGGGTTCACCCGCAGTTCCACAACCTGCTCTCCGACAAGCTCATGAACGAGTTCGCGAGGCACCCCTTCCACTAGCACGTTTCCCTGGTCAATCACGACCAGCCGGTCGCACAGGTGGGCGGCTTCGTCCATATAGTGCGTAGTAAGCAGAATCGTGATTCCCCGCGACTTGAGCGTCGCCAGTATGTCCCACACAAGCAGCCGCGCCTGCGGGTCCAGCCCTGTTGTCGGCTCATCCAGCACCAGTATCCTTGGGTCGTGAAGCATCGCACGCGCGATGAGCAGCCTGCGCCGCATACCGCCCGATAGCTCGTCTATCGTCTGATACGCCTTCTCTTCCAGATGGAACTGCCGCAGCGACTCCCATGCCCGTTCTTGCGCGAGTTTGCGCGGCATGTTGAAGTAACGGCCGTATGTAAGCAGGTTCTGCAGCACGCTCAGGTCCGGATCGAGACTGTCCGACTGCGACACGATGCCCAGTTCGAGCTTGATCTTGCGCTGGTCCCGGCGCACATCCATGCCGTGAACCACCAGTTCACCGCTGTTCAGAGGAGAAACGCACGACAGCATCTTCATCGTGGAGGTCTTGCCCGCACCGTTGGGACCAAGAAAGCCGAAACACTCACCCTCGAATATGTCGAAGCTGATGTCGTTGACAGCCGTCAGTTCGCCGTATCGCTTGATGAGGTTCTGCGCCCGAACTGCGACTCTGTAATTTCCCTGCAATGAGGTCCTGCCTTATTCTGAAAATGTCCACTCTCATGAAAGAGCGCACCAAGCCATTGTAGCAACTCTAACGCCCCTGAGTACAATTCATGCATTGGCTCAGTTCGGCGCGTCTCCTCTTCCATAATCGGTGCCAAACTCACCGTCTGACAGCAAATCCCGCAGCGGCACTATCAGTATGTGCGTCTCCCCGTGGTGCCGCTGCCGCAGTATCAGGCAGTTCGCCTTCACCTCCGCCATCTTCAGCCCGTCCTGCTCGCAGCGTATCGCCTGCGTCTTGCTCATTCTCATCCTATCCATTCTGTTTGTCCTGTTCGCTCACTTTCATCGGCGGCAAGTTCATCTCGCGGCGCACTTCGTCAACCGTCATGATCCCGGCCTGCACATAGATTCGCCGCCGTTTCGCCTTGTTTTCCTCGCTCTCCTTCAGCGCTTCCACGCCGCTCAGATCGAATTCGACCGTCAGCGAGTCATCGCCGAAATGCGGCAGCAGGTGCTGATGCAGCGCCTCACGGTAAAACGCAAGCTGCGCCGCGATCGTGTCCTCCCAGAACAGCCGCCGCGCCGTGCTGAAGTTCGAGAATGTCGTGTTCTCCAGGTCTCCGATCATCACCTTCGGCACGCCGAATACGCGCGTCACATCCTCAAGACTCCAGCGAAGGCTCTCGATGTACTCCATGTCACGCGGGCTGAATCCGAGATTGCTCGCCCTCATGCCCGGACTGAGCAGCGCGGGCCGCCGCGTCTTGTCCACACCCTGAAAGCGTGACTCCCAGCGTGCGTAGAATTCACTTACCTCCGCGTCCGTCGGCACGCCCTCCATTTCGATGATAAGGCCCGGCGTGCTGTCGTTCTGCAGCAGCTTGCGGTTCGCCCGCAGCGCGTCCATTCCCATGTCGGCGGATTGGCGCAGCGGCGCAATCGGCGACAGGCCGGCATATTCGTCCAGCGGATTGAAGTACCGCATCCACACCACATCCTCCGGCAGGTACGGCACAAGCTCGCTGCCCGCGCCCACATACACGAACCCCCTGATATAGCGCTTCGCGTCCGGTATCACGCGCATCTTGTCCGGTCGCAAGGGCCAGATCTCCACGATGCTGCCATGCTCATCCCGCTCCAGCCCCCAGAACGCCGACCCCCACAGCGACAGATATGTCTCGGTCGCGCGCCACAGGTCGCTGCGGCTCCAGAAAGGGTTCGGCGAATCCAGCAGCCGCTGCAGCGGATGATCGGTGCCGGCCGGCTCTCCGCCCGCCCTTGCGCCTACCTCTTTTCCCTTCTCCCTCGACGGGGAAAGGTTAGGATGGGAGTGAAGAGAACTATGCTCAGTATGAATGCAAGAATCACGCCGCCGCGTTGCCGGAATCTGCCGCAACACCCGCAGCGGCAGACGCGCAATTGCATCCTGCCTCACCTTGATTGCCGCGTACACGACCGCCGAGCGCGGATAGTACTCTCCGAACGCCGCCGGTGCCCAACCTGTCCCGCCGCCACTTGCCAACTCCCCGAATCCATGCGTGAACGCCTCGCCCAAGTTCCCGCCGCCAAGCCCACGCCGCGCGCCTTGACTTTGCCGAACAGTCCCTAGAAACGCCCTCAAGCCTCTTATCATACTCATCCCTATCCTCCCCATCCTGTACATCCCTACCAGTCATCACACCCACATCTTGAATGTAGGCCTCTCGTGCAGGGGCGCGAAAGTCATCGCTAGCGCGTCCGCCTCGTCCGGCGAGTCTGCCATCTCCCGCTTGCTCTGCAGCTTGATGCGTCCCCTGCTGTCCATTCCGTATGCGCGGCTGCTCACCTGCCCAATGAGATTGTCGTCGTTCTCCGTGTCCAGCCTGCCGTCCATGTAGAAGTCGCGCATCGCCCACCAGACTTCCGCGTTTCGGTTCGTGAAGCGATCGTCGCGCTTGGCGGTGTTGCTTCCGTTGAACGCCTCGACTCGCGCCGTTGCAAGCCCGACCTCTTTCACCCTGTCCGTCACGCCGCCGCCGACTCCCGCATCGTCTATCACCAGCACATTCACCTTCTGCTCGTCGCAGTACGACTTCAGGATGCCCGACACCTCCATCGTGTCGTAGCCGCGCACCCGCCGCACGATCCGCGCCACTCCGCCCTGCCGTCGCATCACAACCGTGTGATCATGTCCCTTGCGTGCCACATCGCAAGCCACGATGATCTCGCCCTCAGGTTCGAGACTGCGCTCCACCGCAGCCCTCGCCGCGGACAGCGGCACCACCATCTCATCGAGGTCCTCCGAAAACTGCCCCAGCACGGAGCCGATGTACATGGAGGAGTCTTCGCCCCATTCCTCCCGGTAGTCATTCATATCGTCCAGCGTTATCAACCCCGGTACGTCCATTTCGTCTTCATTGATGTTCGGCGTGTCGTGTGCGCCAATCTGAACCGTCTCCCACAGGTGGCGACTCCGGTGATGCGATTCGTAGAACACCCCGCTATTCCTGAAGGGATTGCCCGTCAACAGCAGCTTGGACGGGTTCAGTCTCCTGACGGCACGGTAGTATTCGTCCGTAACGGCGTGCGCCTCGGTGATGACCGCAAGCAGGTTGGGCGAGTGAAAGCCCAGAATCTTGTATGGGGAATCGGAAGTGAAACCCAGCGCGAATGTCTGCTCGTCAATCACATAGCGCCTCTTGAACATCTTCCCCTGAAACTTGTTGACAGCCTTGCCGTGCGCGCCCCGCACCTCGTTCCAGACTATGTCCTCCACCTGCCGCAGCGTTGGCCCCGTCACGATCGCCTTCGCCGGCGAGTAGCGATGCACCCACCACAGCACGATCCGCGCAGTAGTCCAGTCCTTGCCCGACGCGTTGCAGCCCACAACGGATATCCGCCGCGCCTCCGAATCCACCGCACGCAGGATATCCTTCTGCTTGCCGTAAGGACTTTCCTTCAGCGTTCCCTCCACGAACTCCAGAGCCGGCATGGCTCCCAAAATGCCGGGGGAACCCTCCTTCTTCTCAGGCTCGCCAAACAAATCTTCGTAGTTGATACGTCCATTCTGCGACAATCGTTCCACCCCCATCCACAATGCCGGCCTGTCCGCTCCCGGCCTGTCCAATCAATGGCTGACCGGCGCCCATAATCTGCACCGATAGCTGCACCAAAATCTGCAATAGAAGAGGGACGAACCCATGCGGGTCCGTCCCTTGCGTCAATCATAATAGTACATATATTCTATGTCGTCAAGTTAAATTATCCATGAATTTTCGTGTACTGACAGCGCACTCCTGATAGCATATGCCAATCCTCTTTGGAGCGGCGACCGTATGGAATACTTCCTGGACTTCGTTCGACAATATGTACCGGTCCATGGTCCTCCGTTATTTGCGCTTGGCGTCGTGCTCATAATCGTCTGGTCGAAGTTCGCACTGCCCCGTATCGCTCTTCACCTGGGCTTTCTTTTCGTCGCGGTAGGTCTAGTATCCACGCATGAAGCCGTGTGTACAATGGGGATACCGTAACGAGCACGACAGAACACCCTCCCATCCTTTGCATCGATGTTAGTTCCCGTCTCCCGACACCTGGCGTCTTGCCGCATTTGCGGCATACGCCTGCCTCTGGTAGCATTTGAAGGACTGGCACACAAACTAAACGATGTTCAAAAATATTCTCCGGAGAGGAGGTAAGACATGCCTCTAGAGATTAGCCTGCAGATGGTAACGAGAGACGATGTAGTTCGCATAAACCGCTGGCTTGACGACGACGAAGTCTCGGAATCCTGGTTCGGTCGCTACGCTTATGGTGACCCGGCGCACCTTGGCTACCACCCCAACGAAATGGACGATGTCTCCGACGAGGAGTGGGCTGAGGTATTCGATAATCCCGAACACCGAATACTCTCCATATACAGCCCCGAAGACGGGCACATCGGCGAGGTCCACCTTGCCATAGAGGAATCCCTCGGCGACGGTCAGCTCTCCATACTCATAGGACGCAAAGACCTGTGGCACCACGGCTACGGCTCTGCGGCGGCTCGGCGCGCCCTCGATACGGCGTTCACCGAGTACGGCCTCTACCGCGTCTGGGTCGATATACCGGAGTACAACACCGCGGCAAGAAGCATGTTCTCGCATCTCGGCTTCCAGCACGAAGGCACGCTGCGCAAGAGCCGCCCACACGAGGGCGCGCGCTTCGACTCCGTTGTCATGGGCTTGCTGGCGAACGAATATGTCCCCCTCGACGGCGCTTCCATCCAGGAAATCCCCCGCGTCTAGGACTTGACCGGACTGGCGTGATAATCAGGATGGTTCCATCTTCATTTATCCCGCCAGTCGCGTGTTCTTATAACAGAGGTGAAGTTAGTGCTATATGAGGCGCAGGCGGGCAACCTGACGCTCGCTGCCGGCGGCGACACGATGATTACCCGCAGGATGTCCGTCTTCAACGAGGACGGCTTCGTGCGGCTGCGGAAACTCTTCCAGGAAGCCGATGTCGGCTTCACCAACCTCGAAATGCTCATGCACGACTTCGAGCACTCGCCGGGCATGGCGGGCGGCACATTCACCGGCTCCGATCCCAAGAACCTGCGCGAGCTCGAATGGATGGGCGTCAACCTCGTCTCCTGCGCCAACAACCATAGCTACGACTATGGCGAAGGCGGCTTGCTCACCAACTTGGAGCACCTGCGCCACTCCGACCTTGTGCATGCAGGCACCGGGCGCAACCTCAGCGAAGCCCGCGCCCCCGCCTACCTGGACACCCCGAATGGCCGCGTCGCTCTGATCTCCGCTTCCTCCACATTCTCCGAGGCAGGACGCGCGCTGGAGCAGCGCCCCGATATTCGCGGACGCCCCGGGCTGAACCCGCTCCGCTTCAACACCACGCACGTCATTGACCGTCCCGCATTCGACGCCCTGCGCCGCGTCAACAAGGAGCTTGGCTTGGAGGCGCAGCGCAACGCGCTCCGCAACTTCAAGCATCCTGGCGCCATTGCCGAGGACTCCGACAGCCGCTTCGTCTTTCTGGACAAGGTCTTCGCGCTTGGCGAGGAGTTCAGCGTCAGCACCCAACTCGACAGGCGCGACCTCAACGACAACCTGAAATGGGTGCGCGACGCGCGACGCATGGCAGACTGGGTGATGGTCTCCGTACACTGCCACGAAAGCGGCGCGAACCGCGATGAGCCGCCGCAGTTCCTTGTGGACTTCGCCCGCGCCTGCATTGACGAGGGCGCCGACGTGTTCATCGGGCACGGCCCCCACATCACGCGAGGCTTGGAGATTTACAAGGACAGGCCCATCTTCTACAGTCTCGGCAACTTCATCTTCCAGAACGACACCGTGCGCTGGCAGCCTTCCTACAACTACGACACCGTAAAGCTGGACGCCGGGGCAACACCCGCCGACTTCTACGACGCCCGCACCGACCACGACAAGCGGGGCTTCCCCGCAGACGCCCTTTACTGGGAGAGCGTAGTCGCGCACTGCGACTTCAAGCGAGAGTCGCTGAACGGCATAACGCTCCACCCGATAGATCTCGGCCACGCGCAGAAACGCTCCCAGCGAGGCAGGCCACTGCTGGCAACCTCCGCCGTAAGCCGCCGCGCACTTGAGCGTATGAAACGCCTCTCCAAGCCCCTCGGCACCGACATCCGCATAGAGCGCGGCGTAGGCAAGGTGCGCCTCTAGGTATTGTCAGACGGGATGGGCAGGCGATATGGACCGGGCGCGCATGCAGAAAACCAAGCATTTAAGGCCTAAGCGGATAGACTTGTCGCGTTTGGCATATCTGAAGGACAAGATTCCTCCTGGACATCCGCCATTTGACTTAGAAATATTCAGGAAGCAGCAATATGACAGTTCGCTGCGGAATTGACAAGGAAGGATAGTACGCTTTGACCCTCTACCTCACCGAAGCCGAAGTCAACGAAGTCCTGACCATGGAACTCGCGCTGGAGACCGTCGAACAGGCATTCAGCCTGCTGTCTGACGGCGGCGCGACCAACCCCCCGCGCTCACGCATCCGCCTGCCCGACGGCGGCCTCTTTAACTTCATGTGCGCAGCAGCTCCCGGCGCGGGCGTCATGGGGCTGAAGGCGTATGGCGTAGCGCCCGGCAATCCGGTCAAGTTCTACGTGCAGCTCTTCAGCACCGAGACAGGCGAACTGCTTGCCCTGCTGGAAGCAGGCGACCTCGGACAGGTACGCACAGGCGCCGCAAGCGGTGTCGCCACCAAGTACATGGCGCGTGAAGACTCCGCAACAGTCGGCGTCATCGGCTCCGGCTATCAGGCGCGCACTCAGCTCGAAGCGGTCTGCGGTGTACGCCCCATCAAAAGTGCGCGCGTCTTCAGCCGCAATCCCGAGCGCAGGGAGAGATTCGCTACAAGAATGAGCGAAAGACTCGGCATAGACATATCCCCCGTGGACAGCGGAGAAGAGTGCGTTGCGGATGTAGATGTCGTCATCACCATGACGAGCACCAATCGCCCGGTCCTGAACGGCGAGTGGCTCAGCGAAGGAACTCACATCAACGCAGCGGGAGCGAATCACTGGATGAGACGCGAACTGGACGGCGATGCCGTTCGCCGATCCGCCGTCATCGTAACGGACGACATCGAGCAGGCGAAGATGGAATGCGGCGACCTCATTTACCCTGCCGAACTCGGCTCAATCCGCTGGGAACAAGTGCGAAGCCTCGCAGATGTTGTGGGAGGCACATTCCCGGGACGCAACTCCGACTCGGACATCACCCTCTTCGAGTCCCAGGGCTTAGCCGTGCAGGACATCACCACCGGCATCCGCGTCTATCAGCTCGCCCTGGAGCGCGGACTAGGAACTAAAATTCATGCACAGGATAGATAGGTTAACACTCTGTTCATGGTGAGCCTGTCGAACCCTAATCTGCTAAGCAATTACGACCTTGGATATACTCTATCCTAATCCCTGTCTATTACGTCGTTTGCACATGCTCATAGCGAAGAATTTCGCGGTCGGTAGTCGCCAGCGGGCATCCATAGAGTCTTGCAGTAGCGACAATCATCTGGTCAAAAGGATCGCGATGAAAATCCCCGGGCAGCCTGGTGGATTCTATCGCAATCTCAGGCGTCAGATTCAGCAGCGAGACACCGGGATACGCCAGTGCTGCGTCAAACCACTCCGATAGTTCGATGGGCAATTCCAAGCGTCCGTACTCGCATAGCTTGGCAATCTCCCAGCAGGAGATGACGCTGACACCGATAGTATCTGCTTCGTTGCTGCTTATAGCTTGGCGCTGTATCTCACTTAAACGGATGGGATCGTTTGTCCACCACACCCATGCCTGGGTGTCCAGAACGATCACTGCAATATCTCCCAGTCTTCGAGAGCGACCGGATCGTGCGGGCGATCATAACGATACAGCATTCCTCGCAAAGGATAACGCTTATTATCAGGAGGAATGCGCTTCACCGCCCATCTCGGTTCATGCTCCAGTGTGAAATCCTCGCCGTGGATCAAGACATAGACGCGCGGGTCTGCGCTATCGACATCGACCACCCGGTAAATTGTAGCGTCACCACTGACCAGAGCATCATGCGACCTCCGGCTGGACACTTTAAGTTTCTCCCATGCGATGGTGGGGTCTGCCGTGCCTTTCACCTCAATCCGTTCTGTCTTGCCGTCTATCGTTACTCTGAGATCCACGCCATCCCCGTCTTCTTCTATTTCCACATCTTCCCCGTATCTATCCTTTAGGAGCGAGCGCACGATATTCAGAGCCTTCTGTTCGGTACTGAGTGCTTCCACATCCTTACGCTCCCCTTCGGTAAGCGCAAAGGGATCTATTGAATACCTGTCCGAAGAGACAGCGTCGTCCTTGGGTGGGGTGACAGACCGCGACCGCGGTGTAGAGACAACTTCAGAGTTGCTACGAGTGGTGAGCTTCCTCTTTCTGAGGTCTTCGGCACGCTCCAGGGCTAACCTCATCTGCGTGTGCTGAGTGCCCTCATCATCATCAGGGTCTACTACCAGTTGGAATAACCCGCGACCTACACGCCATACTTTCGGGGGTTGCCCCTTTCTTACAAAATCCCCTATTCCATCGCCTTCACTCGAAACGCAGGAGTTGTGGGGGCGGACCGCGATGGTGGATGCCGCATATTCTCCCCTGGGACGCTCTAAGTATTCATTTAGTTGCGCGGCTCTCCAGATGCGGTCGATCATACCCACTTCGCGCAAGTGATAGATTTCCTGCCAAAATCCATTCCTCTTCATGTTACTTTCCTTGCTCTGAATTACATTACATTACTATCAAATGTACAGTAATGTAATTAGAGCGCACCTGTCAAGAACAGGAAAGCTTTCCTTGTAGAAGGTAAGACGACAGGTAATGAGGCCTAGCTCCCGCCCAGGAACTGCTGGAACGGGTTCGTCGGCTGTGGCGATGGCGTTATCGCCGTCGATATGCCCAGCTGCTGGATCATCCACGCATAGATGTCAGAGTTGAACACGGCGTACACATCGTGCTCGCGCCTCTGCTCGTTGATCCAGCGTTCCAGCGCGCGCGTCTTCAGCGTCTCATGATTGGTGCGGTCAAGTTCACGAAGTTCGTCAATCTCCGACACCATGAATATGAACGCCTGCTGTCGCTGGTCCCGGTTGGGAATGGGATCACTCAACTTTCCCACTTCGACATAGGAGATGACATCGTCGTAGTCTTCCAGCACACCAAGGGGCAGCCAGCCGAGTTCTCCGCCACGACGCACAAGCTCCGGCGACTCTCGTGAGAATTCGCGTGTGAGCGCTTTGAACGCCTCATGCAGCAGCAACGGGTCGGTGCTGTTCTTCACATAGTCGTTGTACTTCGTGATCATGATGTCTATCTCATCCTCTTGGCCCACGGCCATGCGATAGACATGGTACTGCTTGGCAACACCGGGCACCGACTCGCCCACGTACTGTCGCACCTTTTCGCGCAGCAACGAGCGGCGAACAATGTCGCGGTGCTCATCCTCGCTGATCTGCGAAGCGTTCAGGAAATTCGAGTACAGCTCCTTGAACTCGCGGTCGAGCTGGTCATCAGACTTGCCGGCGAGTGCTCCCCCCGCCTGGAAGATGATCGTCGCCTGAATCTGCTGGTCAACCTCTTCATCCGACACCGTTATGCCAATGCTCGGCGCGGACTGCGAAATAATCTCGTTCTCCACGATGAGTTGCAGCGCCTGAAAGATGTCGCTGCTAGTGTCAATCGGTTGTCCCGAGTCCTCTAGCAGCCGCTGCCGTATGCGGAGCATCTTCACCATATCCCCGCGCGTGTAGGTCACATCGTTGACGCTCACTACGCGCTCCTGCGGCGGACGCACGAAGATGATGACATACCCGGCGAAGAGTATGCCAACTACGATAAGTAGCATCACCCCGATAACACCGAACGCCACGCGGCGTCTGCGCTGAACCTGCTGAATGCGGCTCGTCTCGCGGCGGCGGTCGGTCAGGGAGAATTCGTCCTGTTCCTGGCTTGATTCGTTCACCACTGTCGGATTCTCTCGTTCTTCCTCAGCGTAGATAAACAAACATGGATTCCACAGACCGAACAGGATATATCACAAATAGCATATCCGACTCTTACTGTAAATCCATGCTAGTTCCCCGGAGGCTCATAAGCCTGCTATGCAGCGTAGCCGCCGCCGGGCATCTTGTGGTCCGGACTGAAGGGGATCAGCGCGAGTACGCGAGCGCGCTTGATTGCCCGCGACAGCGCCCGCTGGTGCTTCGAGCAAACGCCCGTCTTGCGCCGCGCCTCCATCTTGTAGCGGTCCGAGATAAAGCGCCGCAATCGGCCCACATCCTTGTAGTCGATATGCTTCACCTTGTCCACGCAGAAAGTGCAGATCTTGCGCCTTGCATAGTAACGCGGCCTGCCCCGCCTGCGCTGGAAGCCACCCTGTCCGCCGCCACCGCCACCGCCACCGCCTCTGAATGGCGGTCTGCCGCCGCCGCCACCAGGTCGTGGCGCGCCGCCTGGCGCACCGGGTGCCGCCGGAGCTGCTGGTCTTGCGGGTTGTTCTGTGGTCATGTTGCTCTCTACCTCATATAGTTAATCGTTATTTTCCTGATTCGGTTAGTTGGCAACCGAAGCAAATATCACCACGGCAAATCATCCGCATCGGAAGGTTCACCCGGCCCGCCGCCATATTCGCCGTCCGCGCCGTACCCGCCGCCGTATCCGCCGCCGCCGCTCGGCTCACCCGGCGGTCCGCCATAGCCACCGCTACCTTGACGTCGGTCAAGAAACTGAACGGTGTTTGCAATTATCTCATTCCTAAAGCGAGTCTGCCCATCCTGTCCTACCCAGGAGTTGCTTCTGAGCCTACCCTCAACATAGATCTTCATCCCTCTGGTGACATAATTGTTGCAAGTCTCGGCGAGACGGTTCCACGCTACAACGTTAAACCATTCGGTCTCTTCTTGACGCTCACCACCAGCCGGAGTGTAGTACCTGTTGACGGCGAGGCTGAACGACGTTACAGCATTGCCGTTGGGCGTGTAGCGCATCTCAGGGTCTCTGCCCACATTGCCTATGACAAGCATCTTGTTAAGCATAGATTCTGCCCTCTTGCTTCACTAGAGTCGCATTGGCCGGTTAGGCTATGGCTTTCGTTACCAGATGCCTTATGACATCCTCGGAGGTCGTCAGGCTGCGCTCCAACTCCAGCAGATCGGACGCGTCCAGGCTGAAATTGGCGAGGACATATATGCCCTCCATAAACTTGTTGATCGGATACGCCAGCCGTCTCAATCCCCAGACCTCGTGCTCGCCGAAACTGCCGCCCCGGTCCGTCACAAACGCGCTGATGCGCTCCACCGCCGCCTCCACCTCGTCCTCGTTCGCCTCAGGCGTCAGAATGAATACAATCTCGTAGTCCCGTAGTCGCTGAGCTACCACGCTATGCTCCTGTAAATAGTCCGTCCTGCAAAAATCACGTACACGCCATTATATCACGATTGTCCGAATACTACATGAATAGCACACCGCACCAACTAGGGGACCAAGACTGCCGTTGAATCGTCCCGTGTCTCGCGGCGAGAGGAATAATTGTATAGCGAGAGGCAATTCTATGCCATCTCGAAACAGCGCGGCGAGACCGCATTAAAAGAAACAAGATAGAAGCAAGCTGCGCCGAATATGATATGCACTATTCCGGCTTGCGCGCATGGATAAAGTACATCGGCGTGAATATGCCGAGCCGCCCTGCCTCCGCCAGCGCCGCCGCGCATAGCTCCAGCGTCTCCAGAACCCGAACGGAACCCTTCGGTGCAATGCGCAGCGTCTCCAATACTCTCACCGAATTAAGAGTGACCCAGCGCCCGACATTCGAACTTCGGAAACTTGCAAAGGAAATGCCCGAACCAACCAGCGGCTCATACCACGGTATCGACGGACCAGTCTGCAATGCAAGGTCCCGCGTCTCCAGCACCTCGAACCCCACCGACCGGAGCGCATCAACGACCGTTTGCGGGTCGTCGATGTTCAGCAGACTTCCTCCGAGCTCGATTTCACCCTTGAGTTTAAGTTGCACCGGACTCTGGGGATCAAACCGGTCGGTCATGCAATATTCGTATGCAGCAAAGCGCGCGCCGGGCTTCAGAACGCGAAAGATCTCTCCGTAGATGCTGAGCTTGTCCGGCGCGCAGCAGGTTGCCTCGATGGAATATACGGCGTCAAATGACTCGTCCGGAGTTTCGACATGCAGAAAGTCGCACTGCAGGAACTCGGCAAGATGAGTTAAGTCCGCTTCTCCCGCCAATTGCCTGGCACGTTCCAGTTGGTAGCCGTTGATGTTGATGCCGACTATCTTCGCCCCGGAAAAGCGGGCAATCTCCAGGAGCGGCCCACCGATGCCGCATCCAAAATCGGCGGCTACCATCCCCGGTCTAAGCTCGAGCGCCTGCGACAGATTGCGCTCGTGGCGAGCAAGCGATGCCCTGAAGCTCTCCCCCGGAACCCGCGGGGCAAAGTGAAAAGACTTGCCCCATCCGTATTCGAAGAAGTCCGTAACCAGGTCATAGTAGAGTTCATTGATCTTCTTGTAGTCGCCTGCGGTCTCTCCCGGACTGCGGCTCTGATCAGCCCTGAAACGCTCCTCGTACTCGCTTATCTCCGGAGCGACACCGGAAGTGCCCGAGTTGTCTTTCATGGTTCTTGAGAGTCGAAAGGGCATCGAATTATCCCCAAGGAGGTTGCAGGAAAAAATGTCCCAGTTGCCGCTTGGGAGGGCATAGGCGGCATCGTGTATCTGAGGGCGATGCTGCCACTAGGGTTTATTTGAGTCAGGAAACTATTGTACACGAATAATATTCAGGTAAGCAAAAGAGGGGCCTTGATTCCGAATCAAGGCCCCCAAAAATGTGCCTGATTGTCGAGGAAGCGCCATCACCCCTTCCGCGCGATCACCCTGCAGCCTCCCGTCGCCGCCAGCGTGGTAGACTGTGCTGCCCACTCACGCATCTCCGCGCACATCGCGTCCAACTCGTCCCGCGTCGTCAGACCTTCTTCGATCACCCTGTCGAACAGCGGCAGGTTCTCTATCCACGCAGCCCAGCCTGCAACCATCGGGTTCCCCGGTTCCGGCATGTAAGCGTTGCTGAAAGTGATCACCATCTCCTCGACGGTCAGTCCGGCCTCCTGCAGCATCCTAGGCAGGTCCTTGCCCCCGAACATCGTCGCGCCCTGCGTCGTGAAGCCGCGCTCGAAAAGCTCTATGAAGCGCTCCGCGGCAGGACACGGCGGTGCAAACAGGCTCGCGCTCCAGTCCGTCCGCGTGATGCCCACGATACCGCCCTGCTTCGCCACGCGCCCAAGCTCGCTCATCGCCTTCACCGGCTCGCTCAGATGCTCCGTCACCGCGCACGACATCACCACGTCGAACGAGTTGTCCTCGAACGGCAGGTCAAGGATATTCCCCACCTGGAAGCTCAGGTTGTCGAGTCCCTTGCCCTCCGCAAGTTCGGCAGCGCGTTCCACCATGCCCGGCTCCAGGTCGCAGCCGATAACCTTGCCCGGCGCGGCAATCTCTGCAAGTCCCTGCGTTATCGTCCCCGGCCCGCACCCGGCGTCCAGAACGCTCATACCCGACTTGACGTGTGGCAGCAGGAAATCAACGACGCCCACAGCCCCGCGTCCCACATACTGGTCCTGTATCACAGCCACGTTGTATCCGTAAAACGGGCTGTCGTTGTGCATTGGCATCTCTGCCATAATTCACTCCTTCTGTATTAGGGTTAGTATTGGTTTCAGTTATTTTGCCTGTTATTTACTAGGGTCTTCGAACAATCCTACAGCGGACATCGCCTCCGCGCATCCCTCATCCCTGACCCACCCGCTAAACTCCGCAATTTCGTCAGCCGTGTAAGTGCGTCCATAATGCTCTGCATCCCAATCCGCGACGCGCTTCTCATAGTACATCCACGATAAGCAGTGCTTGTAGTCCGCAATCTCCTCGCCTTCTCTGAAAAGCTCGTCAATTTCCGCTATGGATTCTCGCACATCGGACAGCGCGAATATGGACTGCGACGGAGTTCCTGCATACGGACCCGTCGTAAAATGCCACTCATCCGAAAGCGCGTCGTCCTCACTGACGGATGCGACCGACGGCATCCATGCCGTCGCATACAGTGACCCGTGCCTCCCTTCCCCAATGAAGGCATACTCACTGCGTCGCACCCTGCCAATTGTCGGCACAACGGATGCGTATGGTCTCTCCCGCGTTAGAAAGACGAGCCACTCCTCGCCGTAAAGAATGTTATCTCCTATCTCCCATCTCTCAAGGCACCGCCCGCTCCTCCTGATTCCCTCGACCGAAGGCTCGTCACAGCTCAGGCCGTCCTCGATGTCCTTGCTCATGTGGTTGGTCATCCTCTCGGCGGTGGAGAGCGCGAGTTCCAGCGCGGACTGCTGACTCACGCTGGTGGGATTGCCGAAGAAGTTCGCGGCGACAGCTATTTCGCCACTGCCATCCCCTTTCAGATACTCCGATACGTCATATATGAACTCAACCACCGGCCGGTAGTGCCGCTCACCATCCTGCTCGTGCGAATATGCTGCTCCCACATATGCGGATCGCAGCCGCGCCCTGGCAACAGTGTCCGCTTCGATGATCCTTTCCTCCGGAGACCAGGGTCCGTGATATTGGGCTACGATTGGCGGATTCGTCACCTGCGAACTGTCGTCATCGGCGCCTTCAGCCGTCTGTCCCGGCGTGGATTGTTCCCGGGAAGCCACGACTGTATCACCACCACCCACCGGCGGCGGACTAAACCCACTTACCTCGCCAAAAAACAGCTGCTCGTTTCCGACAGGAGTAGGTGTCCTGCGGTCGGCAATCACCGGCGCCTCAGCAACCGAAGTCTCCTCTGCCGTCTGAAACAGATCGCACCCCGCCATAAGAATCGTGCAGACCACGAGCGCCAGCAAAACACCGCGAGACCGACTCATTCTGGCCTCCCGTACTGACTAACTGAGAGACTAACGCACCGACCGACTAGATAAGACTATACCCGCTCCCCTCGCGTCCGGCGGCAGTGCCCGTACCTATCGCCTCTTCGATCCAGCCGTACTCCTTCAGAATCTGCTGGCTGTAAGTAACCCGCCCTGAAACTTCCTCCACAGGCTCGGTCGCAAGCAGCAGTGACGCCCTTGCCATAAGCTCAGGATGCTCGCCGCGCGGATCGTCCACACCGCTCACGAGATTGTGGAAAATCGTTCCCGGCGTCGGCACCACCTGCGACGGCGAAACTGCGGTCACCGATATGCCATGCTCATACACCTCTTGCGCCAGCCCCTGGGAGAACCGCTCCAGCGCAGCCTTCTCCGCGCCGTAGCATGTGCCCCCGCTGTTCGGCGGCACATCCTGGTACGGTCCCCGTCCCGGCCCTATCGCCGCGCCCGACGAGATGTTCACGATACTGCCGCTCCCTCTCGGAATCATGTCCTCAAGCACAAGCTGGCTCAGCATAAACGGCGCGTGGAAGTTCACCGCCCACGAGCGCATCCAGCGGTTCAGCGGATAGTCCTTCACCGGTATGAAGTAAGTCAGTGCAGCGTTGTTCACCAGCACATCCACCGGCCCGTAAGTGTCCCGCGCAGTCTGCACCAGCGCCTCGCAGTCCTCCGGCAGCGATATGTTCGCCGCAGCCGCCGTAGCCTCGCCGCCCGCGTCCCGAATCTCCTGGATAGTCGTATTCAGCGACCCCTCCAGCGGATGTGTCCCTTCCTCCACCGTCCGCGCCGCGCAGATAACCTTGCCGCCCTCCGCCGCGAAAAGCACCGCAATATCCTTCCCAATCCCCCTGCTCGCCCCCGTCACAATTACAACCTTGTCATCTAGCCTTCCCATGTATAGCCTCCGAATTCTTGAGTGAACAGTTTTCAGTTCTTATTGTGCTGGCTGTTTCAACAGAGCGGTCGCCAGCCCCTGCACCTCCAGGCGCGTCAAGTCTGCAATCTTACTTCCGTCGGTTATCTCAATACCAACCACGTTGTTGCTTTCGTCAAAGTCGAAGACAATACCGGGAGCAACTTCTTCAGACTCGACACTCGGACGTGACCTGAGACCCACATAGAGCATGTCGCTGTCAGAATCGTATTGTATTTCCATGCTATGTCTCCTAATTGCTCGGCCGAAAACGGCGATCAAGAAAAGCGTTGTGTACGGTTTCGCCGTCCGGCTCAGTGATTACTCGCAAATAGCGACCACGCTCCTCAATGAAGCCCCAGCGCCTCACACGACCATTATCTTCAATCTGAACTTGAACCGGATTATCCAACACAGCCTGAATCCATTCCATCCTCAATTCCGGACGCCGTGGCAGAACCCTGTTGTCGAAATACCAGGTGGTCTTCATTATTGCCTATGGTTCAGTTTGACGAAATGAAGTTTCGGATGCAGATTCTGTGGCACATCCCCCTACACCCCCAGCTTCACCGCCAAATCGTTGAAGTCAGTCGCATAAACGTCCAGCCAGTCCTCGTTCGTCGTATCGACTTCCACATCCGGCCCATGCTCGCCCGGTCGCGGCACGAACGCCGTCCTCAGCCCCGACTCCTTCGCCGACTTCAGGTCGAACTTGTGCGCCGCTACCATCATCACCTGGTCGTACGGCAGCCCCAGCAGATTCGCCGCCCCCTGGTACACCTTCGGGTCGCGCTTGTAAGCCTTGAACAACTCCGCCGACAGGATGCAGTCCCACGGCAGACCGCCCCACTTCGCCATGTTCGTCAGCAGCGCCACATTCCCGTTCGACAGCGTCGCGATCACATACCCCTTCTTCAGCCGCGTCAGCCCCGGCGCCGAGTCCGGCCACGGGTCCAGCCTGTGCCACGCCTTGTTGAAGTCCACCTTCTCGTCCTCTGTCAGCCCGCCGATGCCGAACTCGTCCAGCAGCTCATCCAGGATCATGCGGTGCAGCGTGTCGATATTCGTCCACGGCAGCTCGCCCGTGCGCACCCGTTCCATCGACGGCCCATACCCGCCGCGCCATCTGTCCGCAAACGTGGGCCAGTCCACATCCACGCCCTTCGCCTTCGCCAATTTCACGCCCTCGCGTATGATGCTGTCCCGCCAGTTCACAACCGTCCCGAACACATCGAATGTAAGCGCCTTTACCTGCGTAACGTCAAAATCACTCATAGTAAAACCCAATCCTCCTAACGGAATCAAAAGTAAATCAGTGCCGTCATTCCTGCAAAGGCAGGAATCCAGTAGGGCAGTGCCAGGCGAACATCAGAAGATTTCATCTTCGCCAAGTGCCCCGATAACACCCGAATGTTACGGGCATGCCTATGCACTGTCAATCAAGGTCTGGACGAGAAGTAAAGACTATGTTAGGGTAGCCCCAACAATTGAATATGCGCACGGGGGGAGCTTGGTTTGCCAGGCTGAGAGGCTCCGACCAATTCGGAGCGACCCCAATAACCTGATCTGGGTAATTCCAGCGTAGGGATGTTGGTCTCTTTAGAAAATGCAAAGGCTACCCCAAGGTAGGGGTAGCCTTTTTTGTTGCCTCCGCCATGTTTCCTCTCCTGCGCGAGCACAAGGAGGCACAGGAAAATGCTGAGCACGACCGTCGGACTGGCAACGCTGATTGTTGTAGGAGTCGCATTCCTCATTCTGGGCATCGCCCGCATCGGACGCCGCAGCCAGAGCGTCGAGGACTACACAGTATCGCGCAACCACGCGTCCACCAACATCGGCATCGCAACCCTCGTCGCCTCAATGTTCGGCACCTGGGTACTCATGAGCCCCGGCGAGACCGGCGCAAACTTCGGCATCGTCTCCCTCATCGGCTACGCGCTCGGCATGGCGGGCATACCCGTCATGTTCATGTTCGTCGGTCCCCGAATCCGCGAACTTATGCCCAACGGCCACTCCGTCACCGAGTATGTCAGGCACCGCTTTGGCGCCGCTCCATTCATCGCAATCGCAATCGTCATCATCTTCGTCATGGGCATATTCATCGCCGCCGAGATGACCGCGATCACCACCGCCGTCACCATACTCACCGGAACTCCCGCCCTCGCAACCGCGCTCGGCGTCGGCATAGTCGTAGTCATCTACACCGCGTACGGAGGCTTGCGCGCCTCCATCTTCACCGACACCATACAGTTCTGGGTGCTCATGCCCGCGCTCTTGCTGATCGTGATTGTCGCCGCAGTCCTCATCGGCGGCAGCGGCGCATGGGGCAAAGCTGGAGCAACAGGCCTGCTCTCCTTTGGCAACAGCGGCAGCTACTACTTCGGAATCGTGCTCATCATTGGCATCGTCGCCTCCAACGCCTTCCACCCCGGCATGTGGCAGCGCGTCTATACCGTGAAAGACCAGCAGACTCTCAACCGCAGCCTCTGGACCGCAGCAGCAATTGCAATTCCAATCACCTTCCTCATGGGCATGGCTGGCGTAGCAGCAGTCGCCAACGGCTCAGTCGGCCCCTTCGAGTATCCTGCAGTCGCCGCAGCCCTCTTCGCGCTCGGCAGCGACATCTTCCCCGTCTGGATGCACTTCCTGATGCTCATCTGTGCCCTCATGCTCGCCATGAGCACCCTCGACACCCTGATGAACGGCCTCGCCAGCAATGTAGCGGCAGACCTCGCCGACACCCACATCAGCACCGAGGGCAACGCCCTAATGTGGATCGCTCGAATCGTTACGGTCGTCGTGGTCATACCCGCCATATTCGTCGCCGCGCAGGGATTCAGCGTCCTCTACGTATTCCTCATCGCCGACCTGCTCGGCGCGGCAATCGCCGTTCCCATGCTCATCGGCCTCTACTCGCGCCGCATGCCCGGCTGGGGAGTCATCATCGCCGGAGGCGTAGGCATCGTCATCGGCGCGCTCTACTACCCCACCCCCGACCTGCTCTCCCCCTGGGCGCTCACCGCACCCTTCGGCACGCAGATGTTCTTCGCCTTCGCATCCGCACTCGTCGTATCCTCCGTGATATGTGCCGTAATCATCCTGCTGCGCCAGCCCGCCCAAGACTACGACCTCTCCCGCCTCAACGAAGAAGTCCAGCTAATCGAAGGGTAAGAATGCGAACATTGACTCCACGTCTGATCGTAGAGAATGTCGGGGACCGTGAGTTGACATGCTATGATATAGTATGGAAACTCGGAAATTGCCGATTTATTGGCAGTGCGTGAAGGAAGGTTTCCATTGAATCGTCGTACGTCAGACGCGTTGTGGAATCACTATAGCTGATAGAAAAACTTGGAGTTACGGTCTTGTCTGAGACGCCGTTATTGATAGAAAGACTACTTTCCTCGCCTGCGTTTATCCGTGACTTAGGGCTGTTTCTTGGTTTATCTGAGGATGTGCTGTTAGCAATTTCTGCTTTGGGTGAGACGCCGGAAGGCTTCTCTGGACGGCCGCAAGCTGAGCACTTGAACGCTCACTTTCAGATACCAGTCAATGATGCAATGCGAGCTTTGCATATGGCCGAACATCTTTACAACCGTGTCACTGAACAAGGGTTGGAAGGTGCCGATGCAGTGAGTCAAATAGCTTCCGTTGCAGAGGGATTGGAAGAACCCATTGAGATTTCGACTCCTAAGCGAGATGCTATTCAATCGATTCTTTCATTTAAGCGGGCCTACGAAGTGTCTAATGTGGCTAGTAAGGCATTGGAAGATGTCCCGCATTTTGTGAATGTTAACGGCTCTTGGAGCGTCAAGCCTGTTCGCACAAGAGAAGGGGAAGTCATAAATGTTCCCGTTTTGGGAATGAGTGTTGTTTGGCACGACAGCACTGCAAAACATGAACAAACTTTCTTTTTTCTGGATGAAGAAGACTGGGACACATTCAAAAATGCCATCGACGGCCTCGTTGACACCCGTAAAGACATTGACGCCTTGCTTTGATGTTGGCGAGATAGTAACTCTTTATTCAAGCCTTATAACGGTGAATTACCGATGGACATTGGGGACATAGCGGGACTCCTAGCCTTGTTGGTTTCTGCAGGAGGTCTATTCCAAAATATACTCTCCACAAGAAATGTCAACGCGACACTGAAAGATATCAGACGAGAACGCGACAAAGAAGCTAAACGTGTTGATAAGTTGATTGACAATCTAATTGGGTTGTCAGGAGGCACGAAATAGAGTGGGTATTGCAATCAATATTCTTACAATAGGTCTCGTTGTCCTTGTTTCGGTGTTGTCAGTCGTCCTGATTCGAGAACAAAATAGGCTTAAGAGCACCGCTGCAAGTCTTAAGAGGTCGTATCGTCGTTTCGGGGGAATGATGGATAAGCTTGAGACCTTTGTAGAAGAGAGGGAAGAGGCCACTAGCCCAACAATACTTTCTGATGTTGAGACTGTGGACAGTCAATCTGTAGCAGTTCGTCGCCGCCACGGATCATTGTTGTCAAGACAGAACTCAAGGGCTTTAACTCCTTGGATGCTGACTGAAATGCTGTATTCTGTTAAGGTTGAAGCGCATCCTAAAACTATTGCTAATTCGTTCTGCCCCTACTGCCACGGGGAATCACATAATTCTCTTCCTGGAACTCAGAAATGGTTGGTTGAAGACTATATGGATTTGGCATGGGATAGCGGACAGCAAGCCGGTCATACGTCGAGAGATGAGGCACTGGCGATGTAGGAGGCCGATTGCCTTTTACTGGTAGTAATTTCGCTCCATTCGAGATTGGGACCCCGCTCACGCCACCGCAATCAGCCGCGCCGCCTTGATCACCCACACCAGCACCGGCATCAGCAGGTCCCGCAGCCGCAGCGTCAGCGCCGTCACCACCAGCGCGATCACCACGCTTCCCAGTATGTCCGCCGGATAATGCACCCCCACGAACACCCGCGAAAAGCCATACACCCCCGCCGCCACAAACAGCGCCGTGCCCAGCCGCCTGTTCACGCACCACACCCCGGCAGCAATCCCGAACGCCACCGCCGCGCTGTTCGAAGGAAACGACGAGTCCGTAGGCTGGTAGAACAGCAGGTTCACGCCATCCAGCCCGTCGAACGGGCGCAGCCTGAAGAATAGCGCGTTGCAGATGAACACCACAAGGCTCGACAGCGCCATCGCCGTCAGCGCCGTGAACATCCCGATCTGGTAGCGCATCCGCTCCGGCCCGTCCCTGCCGATGAACCACAGCGTCACCAGCGTCAGCCCCATGCCCACCGGCACCAGGTAGTCGCTCGCCACCCACGCCATGAAGAAATCAACAGCAGGCGCGCGCCCGGCAAGGCCGTTTATCCAGAGAAATACCGCTTTATCCGCGTTCGCCAGCATCTCGCCTCGCCGAACCAGTACCTGTAGTTACGCCTCACCGCCTGCCACCAGGTGCCACCCCGCAGCGCGCCTAGCCCAGCCTCCGCCGGGTCATGCCCCCTCTCCCTGTGGGAGAGGGTTGGGGTGAGGGGAACTTCGAGTTTCCCGCCCCGCCGCGAATCCGCCATCCGTCTATTCACCACGGAAGTCAGAACGCAAGTGAAAATGCCGCTCGCCGCAACGCCCAGAAAGAACAGCAACCCCTGCTGGTTGGAATCAAGCCCGCCCTCGTAGTCGTTGACATTGCGCTCGGTGACCAGAAAGAACCATGCAACAGCCGCAATCGCGACAACGATGCCGAGCGCACGCGCAATCAGGGGATTCTTGAATACCAGCAGCCCGCGCAGACCGCCGATGGACGCCGCAGCCTGCATCACGCCCATGCTTGCAACAAACACCATGACGAAGTAATCGACTGCGAAGGAAAACATCTACCTCTAGTCCCTTCCCCCTTGATGGGGGAAGGTTAGGATGGGGGTGAAAGGACCTGCAAGGGGAGCATGCTTAACTGCACCTAGCCTTCCCATCCTGTCCATCGATGTTAGCCCCGTTCCTGCTACTCCAGCGGCACCGAGGCGCACCAGTCCATGTACTTCGGATTGTTGCCCGCAATGATATCCACATACATGTCGTTGATCTTCTGCGTGATCGGCCCCACGCCGCCCTCGCCGATGGGCCGCATATCCAGCTCACCCACAGGCGTCACATGCGCCGCCGTTCCCGTCAGGAAAATCTCGTCCGCAAGGTAAAGCTCGCTGCGCCGTATCCGCCGCTCCACGATGTCCAGCCCCAACTCCTCGGTCGCAATGCGCATCGCAGAGTCCCGCGTGATGCCCGTCAGGTTATTGTCAGCCACCAACGGAGTATGTATCGTCCCATTTGACACAAGGAAAAGATTCTCGCCGCTGCCCTCCGACACATCGCCGTCCTGCGTCAGCATGATCGCCTCGTCGAACCCGGACAGCGTCGCCTCCGTCTTCGCGAGTATGCTGTTCACATAGTGCCCCGAAATCTTCACTCGCGGCGGAATGATCGTGTCGTCCACCCGCCTCCAAGACGATGTGCAGCAGCGTATCGCGCCCTCCACCTCGATATACGCTCCGAACGGCACTACTATCAGCGTGAAGTCGCTGCCAAGCTCCTGCAGCTTCAGGTTCGCCACCCGCTCCTCGCTCTTGTACGCCAGCGGTCGGATGTACAAGTCCTCCTTGTAACCGCACCGCTGCAGCAGGTCGATCGTAATATCGCACAGGTCGTCCACATTGTAAGGAATGTCCAGCATCATAATGCGGCAACCCTGAATCAGCCGCTCATAGTGCTCCCGCATCCGGAACACATATAGCTTATCTTGGTCCGCGTTCCAGTTGCCCCGTATGCCCTCGAACACAGCCGTGCCGTAGTGGAGGGCGTGCGTCGTAACGCTCACCTTCGCCTCCGATAGAGGAACGACTTGTCCGCGGAAGAAGGCAAGGGCTTCAGGCATTTTGGAACTCTCCTAAATGTTCTGATAGCACATCGGTGTGAACTGTCTTACGCTCTATCAGCGATTTAACATCTCAATTTGACGCGCTAAAAGGTTTTTCGTCAAGCACATATTATAAGCCGAACCCCGCCATAATGCACAACCCATAACGCCCACTTCTCAGCCGTGAGAGCCAAGTCGTCCCAGTCCAAAGCGCGTGCCGCCCGGCATGATATGATGATGCAACAAGGAGGTGAGTCCCATGAAAGGCTACCGCTTGGACTACATCCTATACGATCCTGAACTCTCCACCGAGCCTGACCAGTACATGGCCGAAATACCCGCATTGCCGGGTTGCCGTGCGTGGGGAGACACCCCTGAAGAGACTATTGAGGCGCTTCAAAGTGTCGCTGCAGCCTTCATCGACATATACGAAGAAAACGGCGAAGCGCTGCCGCAGGCAGTCTTGGCCGGAAGAGTCAATCCCACAGAGGAGCAGGCTGAGGCCTCGAATCTCTTCATCAAGTCAGCGACGGTGCTTGCTTGACCTATCGTGAACTCACCCGTAAATTGCGCAGGCTGAACTGCAATTTTGCAAGACAAGCCAGCGGCAGTCACGAGATATGGATGAACACACTTACTAATGCCAAGACCACAATTCCCAACAAGCGCGGTCGCGATTTGAAGCCCGGCACACTACGCAGCATCATTAGGGACTTGGGCATATCGAGAAATGACCTTGATCAAGCCTAACGCGCCTGCAAGTTTCCATCACCCCTCATACCCACTGCTCCCACCCCTCTGCATCTCCGCCTCCTCCAGCATCCGCTCCAGCAGCGCGAACGACGCCTCGTTCGTGTAGTCCAGCTCCGCGATGCTCAGTGCGCGGAACAGCACAGCAGTCGTAACCCGCGTCTCCACAGTCTCGCCAAGCGCGGGCAGCGGCGCGCCCAGAGCCTGCGCCATGAACCCGCTCGCCGCCATCCCCTCGCGCGTCAGCCGGCAGCTCACCAGCAGCTTCCCCTCATGCGTCAGCGTCACGCCCGATTCCACCTGCGCCAGCTCTAACTGCAACCGCGCGCGCGGCACGCTGATAAGCTCGTCCGCGTACTCCGTAATCTCAACATCCTTCTCGCTCACGACGCTATTCCTCACCCTGCCGCAATCGTTCCAGCTCCGCCTGAAGCTCCCGATTTCGCGCCTCGGCCGCCTGCGCTCTTGCCTCCGCATCCTGCCGCAGCGTGCGCTCTGTCCCCAGCGTGTTCAGCCATTCTCCGGTGAGGCTGTCACGCACTAAGAATTCTCCGCGGCCATCGTCCTCCACACGATAGTAGAAGTCCACACCAAGAACTTCACTGCGCGACCATACATCGCCATTGGCTTCCGTGTGAAGCTCGAATCGCACATATTCCCCATCCACCAGCCGTTCACCGACAAGTGGCTCTCCGTAGTATTCCCGCCTCTTGTCCAGCCGCCAGTATTCCTGAGCGCCCATCTCCGCGTATATCTCGCGCTTCTCTCCCAGGTCCCTAAGTGCAGTGCTCTCAGAAGCCACTTCCAGCACGAACGCCGGCGTAGGTCCCCACTCGTCTATGCGGTAGCTGCGGCGTTCCCACTTTATTAATTTCGAGTCTGTTTCCAATCCGAACACCACAAACCCATCCGGCGCGACATACGAGCCGGGCACCTCCGAGTTGTATATGACATTCGTCTGTCCCGACAACAGGACGTCGGGGTGATTTTCATATCGCGCCTTAAGTATGGACATCACATCGTGTATCGTGTCTTCTTGCTGCATCCCGTCTTCCGGCGGCTCCGGGTCGTCTATCAGGTCATACCAAGGGATCTCCACCGCGTCCGTTGTCGTATCGGCTGACTGCGGTGCATTGGTTCTGGCAGTCGTCATGGTCAAGCCTCCGATGCGGCGTATTCATATCTGGATATTTCGGGCTATTCTAGCATAGACCGGAACGCAGCCTGTCCCAACCGTCAATTACACCCATGCCCACCCTCCATACTCATGCCAGTCCACACCATTATTCGTTATACTTGTTCGGACAAATCCGCCGAGGTGCCAATTGATTAACATCCAGCTCATACGAAACCGCCCCGACGAACTCCGCGAGGCAATGCAGCGCCGCCACGAGGACGCCCCGCTCGACCGCATCGCCAGTCTCGACGCCGACCGCCGCGCCACCATCGTCGAAGCCGACGACCTCCGCGCCCGCCGCAACGAGGTCAGCCGTGAAATCGGCCGCACCCGCGAGCGTCCGCAGGAGCTAATCGACGAAATGCGCCAGGTCAGCGCGCGCATCCGCACTCTCGAAGAGACCATCCGCGACCTCGAATCCGAGATTAACGACCTCCTCCTCGCGCTCCCCAACCTGCCCCACGACGATGTCCCCGACGGCGCAGACGAGACCGCCAACATCATCGTCCGCACTGAGGGCGAAACGCCGTCCTTCGACTTCGAGCCGCTGCCCCACTGGGAACTCGGCGAGCGTCTCAACATCATCGACTTCCAGCGCGGCGCAAAGATGGCAGGCTCCCGCTTCTTCGTCCTCAAAGGCAAGGGCGCACGGCTCCAGCGCGCCCTCATAGACTGGATGCTCGACACCCACACCCGCGAGCACGGCTACGAGGAACTCTACCTGCCCAACGTCCTTACCACCGAGTCCGCCACCGCCAACAGCAACCTCCCCAAGTTCGCTGACACCATGTACCGCGACGACGAGGACGACCTCTGGCTGCTCCCCACCGCTGAGATGGCGATCACCAACATGCACCGCGACGAAATCCTGCAGCCCGGCACTCTTCCACTGCAATATGTCGCCCACACCCCCTGCTTCCGCCGCGAAAAGGCAGCCGCAGGCCGCGACACGCGCGGCATCAAGCGCGTCCACCAGTTCGAAAAGGTCGAGATGTACCGCTTCGTCGAACCGGATCAGTCAGACGACGCCCTGCAAAGCCTGCTCAGCGAGGCAGAGACGATATGCAAGCGGCTCGGCATCCGCTACCGCCTGCTAGAACTCTGCACAGGCGATCTCGGCTTCCAGTCCGCAAAGACATACGACATCGAGATGTGGGCGCCCGGCTGCGACGAGTGGCTTGAAGTCAGCTCCTGCTCCACCTGCACCGACTTCCAGGCGCGCCGAGCCTCCATCCGCTACCGCTCCGAAAATGGCGCAAGGCCCCGCTTCGTCCACACCCTCAACGGCTCTGGCCTAGCGCTACCCCGCGTCATCATCGCCATCCTCGAAAACTACCAGCAATCCGACGGCTCAGTAGTCATCCCCGAAGTCCTCCGCCCCTACACCGGCTTCGATGTAATAGAAGCGATTGAGGCATAAGCACATCCGCAGTTCACGCCAACTGGGTGCAATAGCAGAGGTAGCAAAAAAATCCCCACAATATGTCCCCTCTCCCCTGGGGAGAGGGTTAGGGTGAGGGGCAAAACTCCTTCCCCCGTCAAGGGGGAAGGTTGGGATGGGGGTGAAATCGCAAGTGCAAGCACCGTTATGCTCAGAACCTACCCCTTGAACCCTCTACTGGCGAAGAGCCTGCCCCTGTGAAGAAAGGGGTTAGCATGAGGGTGAAGTGTCACATACCCAACCCCTAGCAACAGGAGTCACCATTGGCAGAAAGTCAGGACGAGAACAGGCAGGACGACGACAATCAGGACATTCGCGAAGAACTCGCGTCCGTCCGCAGGCAGCTCACCGAAGCCACCACTGTCATCGCCAATCTCAGCCTGCGCCTGACCCAGCTCGAAGACCGCGCGCGAGAACAGTCTCCAACCCCGCACCCTGAGCAGCAGCCCGAAGCCACCACAGTCGAGCCGCCTGAACCTGTACAAGCCGCAGACATTCCGCTGTTGGAGACCGGGGAACTCGCTCCCGTTCAAGCAGCAGCCGCACCGTCCACCACACGATCAGGACCGGACTGGGAGTTTCTGCTGGGCAGGAACTGGTTCGCCATCATCGGCGGCATCGCCGTCGTACTCGGCATCGGATTCTTCCTCAAGCTCGCCTTCGACAACAACTGGATAAGCGATACGGGCCGCGTCATTCTCGGCGTAGCTGTCGGCCTCGCTTTCCTCGGCGTCGGCGAATACACACAGCGCAGGGTGACCCGCTGGGCGCAGGCAGTAACCGCAAGCGGCGCGGCAATTCTCTACCTCACCATTTACGCCGCCTTCGGTCTCTACCAGCTCATCTCCGCCGACCTGTCATTCATCCTGCTAGCAGTGATCGTAACCGCCGCAGTCCTTCTAGCCCTGCGCTACGAATCAATCGTCATCGCCATTCTGGGACTCGTCGGCGCATTCATCTCCCCCGTGTTGCTCGGCACCGACCTGCCGGATGAGCGATTCGTCCTCGGATACATCCTGCTCGTTGACATCGGCATCCTCGCAATATCCGCCTTCCGCAACTGGAGATGGCTCACACTCGTCGGATGGGTAGGCTCCTACGGCATTTTCAGCTACTGGCTCATCGACCTTCCCGGCTACGACCCTGTCTTCGCCCACATCGCTCTGACAGGCATCTTCCTGTCCTTCGCAGCCGCCACGCCCCTGTTCCACATCCTCTGGCGAAGAATGCCCGGCGCTGCCGACCTGACGCTGATGACCATCAACGCCGCAGCCTACTCCCTGCTCACGAGCATCATCCTCTGGGCCGACTACGAAGGCTGGTTCGGGCTGGTCGCCGTAAGCCTCGCCATCCTCTACGGCCTCTTCGCCCTCGCCGCCTACCTGAGAGCCGGCGCATCACCGCGCATCACGATATTCTCGCTCGCATTCGCCTCTATGTTTCTCGCGCTCGCATTCCCGCTGCAATTCAGCGGCAACTCCGTCGCGCTCGGCTGGGCAGCGCAGGGCGCCGCGACCGTCTGGCTGGGCTTCTATATCGGACGCTGGCAGACGCGCGCCTTTGGCATCGCCGCCCTCGCCCTCGCCGTTCTGCATCTCGCCATCTTCGACGCCTGGATCGACCCCGACGGCTACACACCCCTCATCAACGGTCGCTTCGTAACAATGGCATTCGTCATAGCCGCATTCGGCCTCACCGCATTCGCCTTCCACCGCTACCGTAATGCCGAAGCGCAACTGAAGATCGAGCGCTGGGCTATGCCCGCAATGCTTGGCATGGCAAATCTGGTCGCGCTCGGCCTCCTCAGCCTCGAAGCCATCAACTACCTGGACGTCGAATCCCTGCGGTGGGACTCGCTACTCGACTTCGTGGAGCGGATCCGCTGGCTCGGATCAGGCTCGCTAGTCGCGATAACGGTGTTGTGGGCAGTGTACGGCACGGCAGTAGCAGGCGTCGGCTTGCTCAGACGATATGAACCCGCGCGCTGGGCAGGCGTCGGCCTGCTCGGCTTGGCAATCTATAAGCTGCTCACCTACGACTCACGCCATGTCTTCTTGGAACCGCTTGACTTCACGCCTATCCTGAACATCCGCTTCCTCTGCTTCGCGCTCGTGCTTGGTTTGCTATCCGTCCTGACCGTCTGGTTCAGGCGCAGAAGATCCGACCTAAGCGAGAACGAGAGCAAAGTGCTGCTTCTGGGCGTCTTGATCGCCGCCAACGCGGTCGCCCTGTGGATGGTCAGCCAGGAAGTGATCTACTACTTCGACAGCCTCGGCGTCCGAGCCGGTAGCGACTACACGGACGCGATGTACCTCACGCTGACCGTATTCTGGGCGCTGTACGCGATGGGCGTGATCGGCGTGGGTATAGCCGCCGGATACAGCCAGGCAAGACTTGCGGGAATAGGCCTACTGGCAATCCCCGTCGCGAAGCTCTTCGTCTTCGACGTCTTCCTGCTGGAGATGGCTTACAGGGTCGTCGCCTTCATCACGCTCGGCTGCCTGCTGCTCGGCATGGGCCTCGTGTACCAGCGATACAGCCGCGTTGTCAGGGGCTTCCTGTTCGGCTCCCGCCCCGAAGCCATCGGAGAGGACGACTAGCCTGCCTCCCCACGTTGAGGTGAGGCATACTGCCCCTTCCCATCAACGGCTACAGGTATCCGACTATTGTCTCAAGTCGCCCATCCACAGGATTGACTTGAAGTGCTAGGCCCTCGAGCGTATATGCGCCCAAGAGCGGAACACGCATGTTGTCATCGCCGAATACAACAATAGTTGGCGCGGAGTTGCCGTTTATCTTAGCCGTCGCATGCCCCAGTTCGTATTCCCTTACGCTACCGTCTGCCAGTGTCAAGGGGATTGCACCATACGGAACGATTCCCAGGCGATGAAGGAGAGACGCTGGGAGCACCGAATAAGAGGCGCCCGTATCCACCATAGCCTCGATTGTCTCGAAGCGATTGCCCGCAAGGTCACCAATTTCTATTGGAACTCTGAAAACACCCATTACGCAATCCCATCCTACCCATCAATGTTAGCTGTTGAGCACCCGTCCCTACTCCACCACCACCGGATAGCTGTACTCTTCCTTCAGCAGCCGCTTCAGCACCTTCCCCATCGGATTGCGCGGCAACTCGGTGCAGAACACCACCGACTCCGGCTTCTTGAAGCTCGCCAGTCGCTGCCGGCAGTACTCCGATATGTCGTCCTCGCTGACCTGCGCCCCGTTCTTCAGCACCACCACCGCGCGCACACGCTCGCCCCAGTCCAGGTCCGGCACGCCGATAATCGCCGCCTCCTCCACGCCGTCGTGCGACTGAATTACCTGCTCCACCTCTTCCGGCGACACCATCTCGCCGCCCCGCTTGATGAAGTCCCGCGCCCGCCCCGCAAGGTAGATATACCCATCCTCGTCCTGGTACCCTAGGTCCCCTGTGAACAGCCACCCGTCGCGTATCGTCTCCGTCGTAGCGTCCTGCTGGTTCCAGTACCCTTTCATCAGCCGCGCCCCTCGCGCCGCGATCTCGCCCGTCTCATTCAGCGCAACAGGACTCCCGTCCTCGTCGAATATCGCAACCTCAACATCGTCCAGCGGCTTCCCAATCGAACCCAGGTGCTTCAGCTTTCGCTCGATCGTCTCCTCGTCCCCCTCCAGCACATGGTCCTCCGGTGGCAGCATCGTAATCGTCGCCGCCGTCTCAGTCTGACCGAACGCGTTGATGAAGTAAGTCCCCGGGAACTCCTTGATAGCCTGCCGTATCACCGGCACAGGCATCGGCGCGGCTCCGTAAGTGATGACTTGCAGACTGGTCAGGTTGTGTTGATGAAACTCCGGATGGTCCATCAGCATCTTCAGCATCGTCGGCACCATCATCGCGCGCGTCGCATGCTCCTGCTCCACCAGCTCCATCCACTGCTTCGCCTCGAACTGCCGCTGAATCACCAGCGTCCGTCCGCCGAATATCGCCGCCATCACCGACTGTACGCCCGCTATATGATACAGCGGCACTGTCAGGATGTTCGTGTCCTCCTCGAACGGGTCAGCCGGCGTAACCGTGCTGAGAATGTACGACGAGAAACTGTCATGCGTCAGCATCACGCCCTTCGGGAAGCTCGTAGTTCCCGATGTAAACAGGATCATCGTCAGGTCGTCGCCGTCACCTTCCGGGAAACGCTCGAAGTCCTCCGCGTTCTCGATCAGCGCGTCGTACGAGTGCCACCCCTCGACATCATCCTCCAGCGTGATGAAGTTCTGAAGCGACTCCACATTCGCCGCGCAGTGCTTCACGAGGTTCACATACCGCCCGCCCGCGAAAATCGCCTTTGGCCCAGCATCATTCAGCATGTGCGTCAGCTCGTCCTCGCGCGTGCGGAAGTTGATCGGCACGAACACCGCATCCAGCTTCGCCGCCGCGAAATACGCCTCGATATACTGGTTGCAGTTCACCTGCAGCATCGCCACCCGGTCCCCCGCGCCCACGCCCAGGTCCGCCAGCGCATTCGCCAGCCGGTTAACCCGCGACTGCAGCTCCTCGAAGCTGATGCGGCTATCCTCGAAAATCATCGCCAGCCTGTCAGGCACGATAGCCGCCGAAATCGTCAGAAACTCCGTTGTGTTCATTATTCCCCTATACCTTCACTCTTGTCCCTTCCCCCTCGATGGGGGAAGGTTAGGATGGGGGTGACGCGAATCTTATTCACCCCTAATTCGTAACCAACGATACTGCGAATTGCACCAAGAAATATTATCACATGCCAGTATGTAAAGTCAGTCAATAGCTGTATTCGCAGCGACGCGTGGGAGTTAATCCGCTAAGGGATTTCCGCAATCCTCGACTCGACGCTGCTTACGAATTCTGCTTCCGATCGCTCAGGGAATGCTCCGCGCAGATCCCCCACAGGGCTTTCCGCTTTCGCACGTCCATTGGACAGCAGGAACTTGTACGGATGCGCGGGTCCGCTCCAGTAGTTGGGATAGCTGCTGTTCTTTTTCAGAAAGAGCAAATATCTATCTCCCTTGCCAAGGCTGAGTCTCTCATCCTTGTCACGCCCCTGTTGGAGCCGTCCTCGCTCCATGAACTCGAGCCCATAGAACTGGATGACGGGAATCGTGTCCGCACCACTTCCTTTCAGGTAGCGCTCCACCTGCACATTGAAGCCGTTGCCGAGCGCCCGCACATTCGTATTCGTCTGGTCCTGAGCGCGCAGAGACTCTGGTTCTGCAATCGGAACTGTCCCGATAACTATTACGGTCGAGTTCGCCACCAACTTGCCCAGAGGGTCAGACGGACCGTCAAGGCTGTTCACACCAAAGTAACTGCTCTCCACCGGCCCAAGCACTGACCGCTGAATCGCCCGTGGCACAGCCGTAGGAGGAGGTTCTGGTGTATTTGGAGGCAGGGGCGTTGCCGGCGGAGGAGACGTAGGCTGCGGTTGCACAGTCCACGACGTAGTGCAAGCCAATTCAGTCAATCCAACCGCACCGGCAACTAGGAAAATGAAGGCCAAAACCGCCAACTTCCGCAATTTAAATACTCCCAGTCATTGCTCGTTCCTTTGGAATGGTCAATTTACTTCTGCCGACACTAGAGACAGCTCCTCCAACTTGAGATTGCACAGGTTTCTACTCTGTAACTCCCCTCAATTGCCACACTGGCGAATCACCGCCATTCTATGCTCAGGGAAGTTAACCATGACGTATCCGAAACAATTATTAGATTTCCGGCCATTCGTTGATATTCGGAGCGTCCACATCCAAAAAGTGGCTCATTTACCACACTACCTTAGGATAGAATGCTCTTATAGTTGCGTCAGAGGTCACCAAGGGGCAATCGTTGATTTCCGCGGTCGCTACGATGGTCCTGTCAGCAGGATCGCGATGCTCCCATTCAAGTTCAACATTTCTCAGCCAGATAGCCACATCCACAGGTAACACTTCAATTCTATCCACTTGCTCAAGTCGTTCGGCAAAATCGCGCACAGGAAGAGGAATAGTCAGATTGCCCTTTCCAACCTTGACACCAATCTCCCAGATTGATATTGAACTGATTGCGATGCGGTCAGCTTCCGAAATCTCTCTAGCCGCCGCTTGAGTTAATCGCTGTCTGTCCAAGGTCAGGTAGAGCAGCGCCGAAGTGTCCAGCATGATCATTAGACTTCCGTCCATTCGTCGATTGTCGGAGCATCAGGATCTTCGTGGAAAATTAGCTGTCCACTGAACTCACCGAACATCTCCTCTACACTCTTCTTAGAAGCGATAGGCTGTATACGAATCACAGGCCGATCACGGTCAGTCACGATCAACTCCTCGCCACTAGCTTCTATCTCACGAAATACTCGGAGCATATGTGCCTTCAATTTGCTCTTTGAAATGGTCTGCATTATGTCCCTCCAACAGCTTAGAGTCTATGGTCATAACTATAGTTATATTACACTGGACATGCCTTTCCTTGTCAAGTATTCCTCAACCTAATCCATATACTCTTCAATTCTGCTCACTCACTCCCTGCAACAACCAATATGCTAAACTCCCAAATCATCACTTCATTCCCTAACGCCGCTTGGCACCACAAAGGACAACACCCATGACCACCAAGCCCACCACCATCCACGTCCTCAGCGCAGGCACGCCCACCCCCACGCCCACCCGCTTCGGCTCTGCGTTCGCCCTGCAGATCGGCGACGAGCAGCTCATGGTTGACTGCGGCCCCGCAGCAACCCACAAGCTCGTCAAGGCGGGTCTCTGGCCCACCGACATAGACCACCTCTTCTTCACCCACCACCACTTCGACCACGACATAGACTACCCCTGCTTCCTCCTATGCCGCTGGGACCAGAGCACCGGCAAGGAAAACGACCTGCAGGTCTTCGGCCCCACGCTAACCGAGCGCATCACGCGCGGCATCCTCGACGAGAACGAAGGCATCTTCGCCCACGACTGGAAGGCGCGCGTCGGCCACCCCCTCAGCCAGCGCATCCACCAGAACCGCGGCGGCGACCTCCCGCGCAGACCGCCCCATGTAACCGCGACCGACATCGGCCCCGGCCCCGTCTTCTCCGGCTCCGACTGGCAGGTAACCGCCGCCCCCGCCGAGCATGTGCAACCCTTCCTAGATTCCCTCGCCTACCGCTTCGACACCCCCGCCGGCAGCGTCGTCTTCACCGGAGACACCCAGCCCTGCGACTCCGTCACCGAGCTTGCGAAAGACGCCGACCTCATGCTCTGCATGTGCTGGGACGACCAGGAAATCATGGACGCCGACGGCGAAGCCCCCGGCCAGTGCGGCACACTCGGCGCCGCGCGCATGGCGCAGGCAGCAGGCGTCAAGCGCCTCGCCCTCGTCCACATCGGCCCCCACCTCTCGCAGCACGGCCCCATGGAAAAGGGCATCGGCGACGTCCGCGAAATCTACGACGGAGGCATCCTCTTCACCGACGAGCTCCAGACGATTAGCCTATAATGGACAGGCAATACAGTCTCACAGGTCCCCTCTCCCTCTGGGAGAGGGTTAGGGTGAGGGCAGAGATTACATTCCTCCCTCGTTTGGGGAATGCTAGAGCCTGCCCATGCGAAGGTAGGAAGTGGAGGTGACGCTCCAAATGCAGCAAGACAAAGCCCTCAAAATCCTCTCCGAACACCGCCAGTCCCTCGCCGACAAGTACGGCGTAAAGAAAATCGGCGTATTCCCCTACTCGCACACCGCCAAGTGCGACTGCACAAGCGGGAGTTGCTGTGGCTACCACCCCCAGATCGGCGTCGCCGTCGAATACATGCCCGATGCAGAGCCGTCTCTGTTCGACCTAGGCGGCTTGCTAATGCACATGAAGGACATTTTGGGGTGCGATGTCGACTTGGAAACGATAGGATTGGATGGAGACTCGCGCTACCAACAATCCGAAGACTATTTGCAGGATGTTGTCTATGTCGACTAACAGGGCATGGCAGCAGCGCTTTCAAGACATGCTCGATTCCGCTCAACGAATCCTACAATACACCCGAGATATGAACTATCAGGACTTCATCGACGACAGACGCACCTTTGACGCTGTGCTTCATAACTTTGCGGTAATCGGAGAAGCCGCGAACCGAATTCCGCACGAAATTCGAGCGCGACTCCCCGATGTTCCGTGGCGCGATATGGTCGGTCTGAGGATAATAATCGTCCACATTTACTTTCGCATCAAAGAGCCGCCCATCTGGAGGGCCGTAAGCGAGTTGCCATTCCTTATGCGGCAACTCCAATCCTACCTGACCTCCCCCCAATCCCCATGACCCCCACCACACATTGACCCTCCTCAAGACCATCGCCGACTGGCGACCCCGCACACCCTTCTACTACGGCTGGCTCATCCTCGCCATGTCCGCCGTCGGCACATACGCTGCCACCGGCTCCACCCAGCTCGTCTTCGGCGGCGTTCAGAACTTCATCTTCGAGGACATGGGCTGGGACCGCAGCACCATCGCCTATGCAGTCACCGCAGGCACCTGGGCATCCGGCCTCATCACCCCCTTCGTCGGCAGGCTCGCAGACCGCTACGGCCCCCGCGGTCTCATGCCCATCGCCGCATTCATCGCCGGCATCTGCTTCTTCGCCATCGCCGGCATGCAGGCAGTCTGGCACTTCTACGCCGCATACATCGTCGCCCGCACCATCGCAAGCCCCATGCTCGTCGGCGTCGTTCCCCGCACCGCAGCCGTCAACTTCTTCAGCCGCCGCCGCAACCTCGCCCTCGGCATATCCGCAATGGCACGCCCCTTCGGCGGCG